>Ga0105350_10000518_pt1 | contig 25730 bp, 26 predicted proteins | sample EN1Hudsemesocosm_FD_83506 | JGI IMG/M metagenome (GOLD analysis project Ga0105350, IMG submission 83506) | Methane-oxidizing microbial communities from mesocosms in the Hudson Canyon - EN1E Hudson Canyon | ecosystem: Environmental > Aquatic > Marine > Cold seeps | place: Hudson Canyon... | reverse complement strand
ATGAACTCTGGGTAAAGGCCGTTTTCAAAGAATGGACTCGTTAGATCAGCAGATTTTAGCTACATTGATGGTACGCTTTCCTGAATTTCTTCGTAAGGCACCCTCCCTGAATTGCTGTAAACAATAAACAAAAATAATACTAGGAAAATTAATTATGAATACCTTGGTAAATAAAACGTCTTCACTTTCAAAGACCTTGATTACTTGTGCGCTTGTCGCTGCCAGTAGCCAGAGCCATGCCTGGTTTTGGGAGAAACCCAAAGATGTTGGTGGTTCAAACGAACTGGTTGATGTGATGATTGTCGGCAACGCTGTTGATGGCACGGTAAATTTTGTCGATACCGACACCCACATGGTGATCGGGACTGTTGATGTCGCTAAAGATCAATGGTGGAGAATGCTGACCGACCCGATCAATACTTTTTTACTCGGTTTTAACGTATTGCGAGAAGGTAGCCAGCGTATTCTGGATGATTCGGTGGTCACGCTTGATGGCACAACCCTGATTGCTTCACGGGGCTGGATGGGAGATGTTGTTGCCTTTGACCTGACCAAAACCAATACTCCGATGATCTGGCGCTATGAAATGGATGGCCCTCGCTCTGATCATATGGATATATCATTAGATGGTTCAGAGATCTCCGTATCTGACACGCTAGAAAATAAAGTAGTGGTTTTGGACCCTTTCACCGGTAAGAAAATCGGCGGTTTCCCTACTGGTGCTTATGCCCATGGTAATGATTACTCGCACAGTGGAAAATATATTTATAACGGTAGCATTGGCAGTATTTTACACCCTTATGCCTTGAACGATGCTAAAGGAGATAAATTACTGACCATTGCCGACGCAGAAACGCATGAAGTAATCAAAACCTATCAATTTGAGTGGGGTTTACGGCCTTCGGTTTACACCCCTGATGATAAAACCATGTATGCACAATTTTCCTATCAACGAGGCTTTTCAACGATCGATCTAGAGACCGGTAATATCACTGCAACTTACGATCTACCAGCGAGTGATCATGGTCTGGAAAATTTCCCGAAATTTAAAGATTACCCGAACAACTCCGCACACCATGGCATGGCGCTTTCGCAAGATGGAAAAAAATTGTGTCTGGCAGGTACTATCGATAATTACATCGCGGTAGTCGATTTAGAAAACGCTAGCACTGACAATATTATTTATGGCCCTGAAACGCCTTATTGGGCATCGACAGGCCCGAACGGAGATTATTGTTATGTATCTAACTCTTATGGTGATTCCTTGTCAGTCATTGATTTCGCCACAGCCACTGAAGTAGCCAGAATCAATGTGGGTTCTTTTCCGCAGCGTAGTCGTGCGGTGAAAGTAAGAGAGGGTGTATTAAGCGGCCTGTTTGGCTGGTAACCCAAGTTTAGTCTAATGCTTGGTCGCTATCTCTCGTTTGTGTTTGGTTGTTATGAGGGTGGCGACCCTTGCGTTCTTGCAAATGAATAATGGTGAACGAGAGTAAAAAGCAAACAAAGTCACAGCTAGATATTTCAGGGCTAAAATCTGAACTAAATCTTGGGGGGATGGCAGGAATGGCGAAGACGTCTAAAATAAGTAATTATCACCAAAGCGCTCAAACCAATTAAATCCTAACAATTTACTCTTCGATTAAAAGTGGAATGGTTTTGATATCAACTGACACCAACAATATTAACAGTCAATGCTCCCTATTTAATAAAAAAAGAGAGCTGCTGGCTTCACTCATTCAAGTCACACAAGACCTGGGCGGCCATACGCACAGTTTGCAAGATATGTTGCTGCTCGCTAGACCATCACAGGAATACCCAAGTAAGGTGCAGCACTACAAAGATGAATTAGATTACCAAATTCGGACATTACAAGAGAAACAATTACTTAAGCGTTCCGATAAGTACGATTCACAAACAAGCCATTTATTAAATTCATTATTGGAATTTATTAACCTCATTCAACAGCAAGTAAACAGCGATGAAGAACCAGACGAGTTTTCAGATGAAGTAGGGGTTCAATTAAATGAATTTGACGCCGTCACCAAAGCAACTATTGGAATACGAATCGTTTTACAAAACATGGGAGTTTTTCTTCCGCCTGTAAAATTTGGATTTCCTCAGGAGTGGATATCAGAACATATAGCGTCGCTCAACGAAACAAATCATACCTTACGTCTAAAGGTAAAAGACCGCATTGCTGAGTTAGTCTATGATGCAGAACACTTACTTCTAAATGAAAACTTACCCGCATCAATCCGTGAAAACTTATCTTATGTTCAAGAATCAATGAAAGTAAATTTGGAATACTTGTTCCATGGCGGCAACATCTCGCACCTCCCTTTTGATTTTGAAAGTTTAGATATAACAGCTACTCCTACATCCACCATTCATGAACATTACCTTCAACAACAAGCAGCCCAACAAGCCGAAGAGAATAACGCGCAAGAGATCCCTGAAAAAAAACCTGGCTTTAACGATAAATTAAAACGGTGGCTCAATACATCATGGAAAACACGCTGGCGTGATCTAGATTAATACTTAAAAGAGCCCATCCTTATAAGTTAGTGTCTTTTGATATCAGGAAGCAGCCATACACCACGTTTGGGCACAATAGCCTTCTTGTTCGGTTGAGAAAATTTAAAAGGTATAGATTCCGTCCGACCTTTGGCATTATGCATAATCGCAAAGTGTAAATGTGGCCCTGTTGAATAACCAGTGTTACCTGATAAGGCAATGACTTGGCCCGCTTCGATCATTTCGCCTTTTTTTACTTTTACACTACCTAACAGCAAGTGTGCATAAATAGCATAGGTACCGTCATCATGCATAATATTGACGTAGTTTGCTTTATCAAAGAAGAAAGGGCTCGATACACCGGCAGCGGCATAGTCATCTTTTGTACTGATCACCACACCTTTTTTAACCGCAACTATTTTTGTACTCACTGGCATACCAATATCAACAGCGTAAAGACCTGGCTGGTGTTGATGACTGAAGCGTCCTTTAAAGCCCTGACTGATTTTCATCGGTTTGAAGTCTAAAAAAGGGGGTAAAACCAACGTTGTTATAGGCTGGGTTTTAGGGTCTCCAATCACACACCAAAAATTGTAAACTCTTTTTTTCTCATTCGGCTTTGATTCATAAAGTATTCTTGTTGAGTCAGCATCTAGCATTTTACTCACTCGTTTAACGCCTAAATTGTCTTTAAATTGAAGAAAACACTGGATAACGGCATGAAATGGATTGTGTGCTTTATAGATAAGATACTTGCCAACAGACATAACATCCAAACTAGGACGTGTAAACTTATGCTTGTCCTTAGCATAGTTAATTTTTTCGACATGGGCAGCCTTCATGTGCTCAGGTTTTTTATCTGAAAAAGACCACTTCCCACTTGAGTCTTTATATTTATACATTTCAGCCAAAAGCGAGGAACTACCGAAACATATCGCACAAATAAAAACCAAGTTAAGCTTCATCATTATAGTTTTAGTTAATGGCATTTTTGACTGATTATGTTTTTCACTTTAAGTACTTTATTTTTTCGCTCTCGTTCGCTCACCTTCACCTCTTTACCGTTATTATCTGTAAACACCACACGCCCTTCTATTACTGAAAGGTAACGCCTAGCATTCATACAGGCTTCAGATAAGGATGGTAATTTTTTATATTGTTCTAAAAACTTTTGCCGTTTTTCATTTTTCCGAGCTTCTTTTTGCTCTGCATGCTTCAACATAAGTTCAGGAGAACTAAGGTCAGTAGAAATATTGATATGATCTAACTGGCTAGAAATGTTATCAGAATGTTTACCCGCTGGTGCTCTATCACTAAAGTGTATTTGCCCATTTTCATCTTTCCATTGATACACTTCTGACCAAGCATTCGAACAATATATAAGCAAACATGTCATGATAAAAGTATAGAATCGTTTTAACCCCAAACAACTCAAAATCCCATTAGTCATGCTTATCCTTATAAAAATTGCGTTTTAAGTATTTGCTTTTTCAAGTGCATATTAAACAGAATAAATATAACGCATTTTTTATTATTTATTCGGAGAAAACCCACATACTCAATGATTACCACCCCTTATTAATTAGTATGTCTTAGCTTGAACTTGTACCATTAACCTTAGCCAATGAACTTTTCTCATCATTGCTCTCATTAACTCTACGAACACCAAACGTAACTGAAGGAGGAATGCCCATTCCAAGATCAATATCGCTTACACGATAATTTGCACCTTTAGCTTGTAGGATGGCATTCACTCTTTCTTGTTTTTCAACGGCTTTAATGATTGTATCCGCAATAACTCCATCGCTGCTAAAAGAAGCGACTGAATCACTCACTTTTTCACTTAACTCTTTGGCTTTGTCTAAAAGTCCCATTTACATATTCCTTTCATAATTAATTATTTCGCACAACACGGTGATGAACAGACTCTACGCACGCTTTGATTATTGAGCAAATAAGGGGGTCATACTCCATAAAGATGTTTCTTGATCATGAGGCTAATAAAATATTACCACAAGAATACCGCAGGAATCGTCCTGCTTCGTAATGTTCGGAGCACCAATAACTATAAATATTGCTAATCCCCGTCTATTATTAACCTATTTGCATATACTTAAAATTCCTAGGTGAACTCTGATAAGCGTGGTTAAACACTAGAACCCTCTTATAGGTTTTATATGAATTCAGGTTATGATTCTCAGCCAAATGATTCAACCGCTAAATATGGCGTGTTAACCAGTAAATTTGGCTTGTTTTTCTTTTTGCTTGTTGTTCCTTTTGTCGTATTTTGGGGTAACAGCATGATATCTCAGTATGGTCAAATTCAGTCCTTGCGGGATAGAGCTGCCAACCTTGAAGTCATTAAAGGTTTTAATGGGCTAATAGAACTGGCTGAAGAGTACCGAGACTACAGTATCGTTGCTTCTTATGGTCACGATCAAAAAGCCATTGACCAGTACTTTAACCATAAAAATCAGTTACTGACTAAGTTAACGGACGATAAAAGCCAGAGTTATCTAAATCGCAGCCCTTATTTTAGTCAGGCATTGCTCTCTCAGGTTGAAGACCGGCTTAAATATCTGGATATTACGGTAGGGCTTGAGATGGGAGCCGAGACGATTACCTTTGATCAGCATCACCAATTCGTTCGTGAGTTATATAAGATTCAGGCGAGACTTGCTGATCAAGGTGGGCTTTTCTCCGATGAAGATAATATGTCTACCCAACTTCTATTTTTTGCACTAGAGGAGTTAAAAGAGCTCTATTACTTTACCGGCGTTGCTCGAGCCTATGGCAGCTATTTTGTTAATCGTGGTTATGTTACTTCCAAAGGTGGTGAGCAACTGGAAATAGCGTTTGATAATTTGACGTTACTTTCTGATGTACTGCCAAAGAAAATTTCCGATATCATCGCACTTAAATCGACAAATAATCCTGAAACTACGATTTCTATCGATAAGTTTAGTCATATCACAGAATTGGCCCGATATCTTGATGAGCAGATTATTCAAAGCGACGATATAAATTTGGATTGGAAAGACTATTACCAAAAGTCTTCCAGTGAAATTAATAGCTTACAGAAAATTAGAAATGAAGTTCTTGAGATTGTTTCTAATCGATATTCTTTTCAAATTAATACATTAAAAACCTTTCAGCTGTACTACATTTTGGGGTTTCTAATTGTGTTGTCGATCGTTCTTTATATTTATAACCTGGACCGAAAAGAAACAAAATCTCGAATATTAGCCCAAAAAGATAGAATGATTGCTGAAGCAGCTACTCAGGCAAAAAGTGAATTTGTTGCCAGTATGAGCCATGAAATAAGAACGCCGATTAATGGTGTGATGGGAATGGCGGAGCTATTGGAAGGCACTCATCTGGATGAAGAACAAAAGCAATATTTGTCGATCATTCAACTATCTAATCAATCCTTGCTAGCCATCATTAATGATATTTTGGATTATTCAAAAATCGAAGCAGGAAAGCTTGGAATAGAGTCAGTCAGTTTTAATATTTTTGAGTTGGTAGAAAATAGCCTGGCTATATTTACTTTCAATGCAAGAAAGAAGGCAATCACGCTTTCCTCGGATATCAGTTCGGATATACCTGTTTATATATTAGGAGATCCGACGCGTATTCGGCAGATATTACTGAATTTTGTTAGTAATGCGGTTAAGTTTACCGATAAAGGTCACATTAAGGTGGAGGCTTCTATTGAGCAAGTAGATACCCGTAAATATCTTAAAATTTCTGTTATTGATAGTGGTATCGGTATTAAGGAAGAAGAAGCTGATTTGTTGTTTTCGGCCTTTGAACAGGCAGATTCATCCGTAACCAGAAAATATGGGGGTACCGGATTAGGCTTGGCTATTTCGAGAAAGTTGGCGGCTCTTATGGAAGGAGATATTGGTGTAAGAAATATGGCGTGTGGAGGCTCCGAATTTTGGTTTACCTTTCCCTTGCAAGCCGCCGTCGAAACGACGGGGATTAAATGGCAGGATGAGCAGATTGATTCCACCTCGGTTAGCAATATCGACCTGTCTAAAGTCAACGTTTTGGTAGCAGAAGATAACGAGTTTAATCAAATGGTGATTAAAGGTCTTCTAAAGCGCCTAAAGATCACCTGTGTCTTGGCTGACAATGGGGAGCAAGCGTTTAGTCATTATTGTGACGACCCTGATGTTTATGATTTGATATTAATGGATTGGGAAATGCCTGTTTTAGATGGTATTAGTGCAACGCATAAGATACGGAAATGGGAGCTTGAACATAACCTCGTTCAGATTCCTGTTGTTGCCCTTACTGCTCACGCCCTAGAAGGGTATGAAGAAAATGCTTTGAAGGCCGGCATGCAGGGTTTTTTAACGAAACCTATATCTATTAGCAAACTAGAAAAATTGATTGTTAAGGTATTAAACAATGAACAATAGCATTCAAAATAACAGTTTCATGAAATTGAAACTACTTATGATATTTGTGATTAGTTTTTCTGTTATGGGGTTACAAGCCTCCGTTCCCATAGAGCAAGCAAAAAGACTTAACGGTGACTTAACGCCTATAGGCGCCATTCGGAAAGGGAATACTAATGGAAGTATCCCTGCCTGGAGCAATAAATACAGTGATAAATTAAGTCATAGTCAATGGCTAAGAACCATTGAAAAAGAAAAGCTACTTTTTGTTATTGACCACTTAAATATTGATGATCATCGAAACTCTCTCAGTGTTGGTTTGCAAAAATTGATAGCGCTCTACCCCGACTCCTTCAATATTCCCATATACCCATCTCATCGTACTGCGGTCTACCCACAATGGTTGTACGATAACGCTTATAAAAATGCGCTTGAGGCAACAATCAGTGAAGATGGCGAGGAGGTTACTTTTGCTTGGCAAGGTACCCCATTTCCAATTCCTGAAAGTGCCAAAGAAGTCATGTGGAATCACCAACTAAGGTGGAAGGGGCTATTTTTCAAACTGGATACCATTGAAAGTATTGTGGGTCGCGATGGAAACTACAATATCATTCAAAATATGTTGGAGGTTTATTCCGTTTATCACAATAAGCAGCGTGAACGAAAAATAGATGATTGGCGCTACATATATTACCTGTCTTATATTAAATCACCTGCAAGTATTGCAGGTGGGGCTTATCTGTCTCATGAAACAATGAAACCGGTTAAAAAACCAAGGCAGTCTTGGATATATTTAGCGGGACAGCGTCGATTGAGACGCTCTCCGGTTATTGGTTACGATGCCCCAACCTTTACCTCTGATGGGCTCAGGATGATGGATGAGGTGGATATATTTAACGGTGCTATGGATCGATATGATTGGGAGTTGAAAGGCATTAAAGAGATGTATATTCCGTACAATAACGGAGTTTTGCAGCAGGCTTTAAATAACCATAGCAAGTTACTTGTACCTCATCATATTAACCCTAAATATACCCGTTATGAAAAACATAGGGTTTGGATTGTTGATGCCGTTTTAAAGCCGGGTAAAAAGCATATTTATAATCGTAGGACTTTTTATATTGATGAAGATACCTGGGGAATTATCTTGTCAGATATTTATGATGAACACGGGAAATTATGGCGAGTTCCCCAACGCTATTCCGTATATTATGAAAATGTACCTGCCATCATGACGGCACTGGATTCATTTAGTGACTTAAAGAAAAAGAATTATTATATTCAGGGAGTATCGATAGACAAGATAGAACATTCCATGACCCCTCCTATCAAAGGCTATTTTTCACCCACTAACGTTAGAAATAGAATGCACCGCTAAGATTTAGAGTTTAGTAGCGTTCTCCTATGCTGAAAGCACATGTCCTCCACCACTTTCTTAGTGATAGATACTTTATTATTTTAGGTTAGTGTAGAAGCTACCGAGTTCACAATAGCTTTTACACTAACCCCAAATATATTATACGCTTCTCTGAGAGTTCTTTTTAACAGTGGCTACCCATTATTAGTATTCTATGGGTTCTGACTAAATAAGAACTTTAATGAATACTCCATGACTGATTACTACCGCCATGTACTGACCATAGACCAATGTTATCACCGCTATCATCACCATAGCATCAATCGCAAGATTATGATTAACTCGAGGGCGAATGGTGTCACCGACGATATCCCAAGTCATATTCTGATGTCCATCGATGCACGTCCATACTTGAACATTGCCACCATTGCCTATATTTCCGCCCATCATATCCAAGCAATAATTAGGGTTAAGTTCACTACGGATGAGGCCGGTAGCCGCTTCATACCACCAACGCTCATTACTCGTACCTGAACAATTATGAAGGCGTACTTCCGCGCCATTATATGCATTGCCCCCCCAAAGATTCATACACAAACCAGCTCGCTGATCTCGTAGCTCTGCAAAAGTATTTAGCTGGACACCTGCCCAATTACCTTCAACGTTTCGGTCATCATAGTTAAGCCAAACAGTGCTATAACCTGATGCTTCTTTTACCGTTGTTAATGCCTGATTTGATTGGCTATTGGTCGGTACGCTGAAATGATAAGTCGACCCCAAGGTTGCACAGGCGCTGTTTCCGTTTGTCCACGTTCCCGTAATTGAGTAAGGAACGGCCCAGTTCCCTTCATTATCTTCACAGGCATAGGCATAAGTGTTGTTACAGTTACTATCATTCCAGCGACCGCTACCAGTTTGCGTCGCACAATCCTCATTACCATTATAGTCATTAGGCTCGTTAGCACTCCAACTCCAAACAGCGGCTTCAATTCGGCCATCACTCATTACCATATCGTCCAAGTTGACAATATTGCCACCCGCAGCAAATGCTTCACTCACTTCACTTGCCGAGATGCTATCGATACCACCCGTAAAGAATTCTGAAATAGTTCCTAATGTAGTGCCGTCCTCCCAAATTCGGCCAACATTACCTAAGCCGCTATACGCTAAACCTGCCATATTGGCATTATCCGAGCAGCCACCATCTTTCCATAAAATAACTTGCTTACCAGCTGCTAATACATCCGCTTTTGTTAAGGTATCTGGGATGCTGCCACAACCACCACTTGAATAAATTTTCGATCCGAAACGATTCGTTAGCTGATTATACAGGTCAGCATGGTGGTTTTCGGTATCATCCTCAATATATAGAATGATGACTTCATCAGCATTGGTACTGTCGTTTAACCAGCTTTTAACTTCATCAAAACCTTCGGTAGCATACTTGTCATTAATACTGCACACACCGTGGCATAGGAGCAAACGTTTAGGGTAAGAAAAGATCCCCTCCATTTTTGTCGTCCAATGTACATCCAGCTCAATAAAACGCGCCCCCATACGTAGCTGATCCTTGATGGAATATTTTTGCTGCGGGTCCAAATAGCGACAACCCACTGAAAAATCACATGCAGTATAGACTTCAGAATTGTAAGTGTTATGCGTACCCAGAATATTGTTATCAACAATTGGGGCGTTAACATCAAGCCCACGCTGCAAATCTAAAGCTTGGCCAACCCAGCTTTGATTAAAGCTATCAATTGAATCGGCCATAACGTTCATAGAACTACCGACGGCAAAAGCCATCGTAAGGTTTCGAAAATATTTCAGTGTATTATTCATTTTTATTCTCCAGCACATGCGCTTTATTATTTTTAACCGCTACAAGTGGAGAAGTATTACAAATAGACCTTAAAATAACTTGTTGAATGTGGACAATTCTTTTCAAAATCAAGACTAGTTAAAGATTCACGATATAAATGAGCCTCTATTTTCTCTCATCACTGCAAATTTTTTACAGCGCCGGTCCTTATTAGTTTATTACTTAGCTACTCTTTAGTGGTCAAAGGGTCCAGGACTCGAATAATGGCCCCTTTAACAAATGAAGAAACGGACCCAAACAAAGATCCTTTTTTAAGAATCCTAAAACTTTTTTCACTTAGCTCCAAGTCAATTCGCTTACGCTCTTTTTTGACGACAGTGAAACCATGCCGCGGAATAAAAGAATAACTTGGATCTTTTGGGGATCCTGTTGATATTAAGCAATAGGTCTCATTTTTGCCCCGTTTGTCTAAGAACTCGACCCACATTCCTAATTCTAGTTGCGTAACCCGGTCGCGTTGTTGATCAGAGGCACCGTTTATTTGCCTTTGTATTGCTGACATTTTTTTATTTTCGTTATTATTAGTTTCATGTCTTGGATTTTGACCTGACGCACTATCTTTTGTTGCATAGGCTGGATTGTGAATAAACCTTTCAGAAAAATTATCCTGAGAGCCTTTAATAATCGCACCAGCACACATGGTTGCGTCGGGGTCTACGACGTTTACACAAATAAATGTAGCATCTGGGTCAATATCCTTGTCTATGCGAAATTCATTTTCGTGAAACCGTAAGTTGTCACCTGAATTTACTTGGGTAGCCCGATCGATTTGTTGACCGTTAACAAAGGTGCCGTTGATAGAATTTAAGTCTTCTACAAAAACGCCTAGTTGAGTTACGGTAATTTTTGCATGTCTACGTGATATTCTATGGTCAGGGATGCACACATCACATTCAGAGTCTCGACCGACAAAGAGCTGCCCTTGTAATTCTTTATCTGCATAATCTTCTGAACGAAGAAATAACACTTCATTTTTTGCCGGTGATATGAGTTCGGCCATAAACTCCATGTTATGAAATTTTATTTTATCGCCTGACTGAAATAAAGTGGGCTTACTGACCTTCTGGCCATTTACTGTTGTACCATTTGCTGAGCCTAAGTCTTCTACGACTAGGCCTGATGGCGTCACTGAGATTTTGGCATGTTGTCTCGAAATTCTGTGGTCAGGAATGCAAATCTCACATTCAGAATCTCGACCTACAAAGAGCTGCCCTTGTAAAACAATATCTTCCTGATGATTTGAACGCAGAACCCATTTTTGAGTACTTGTAGGTAGCTTATGTAAAGTTTCCATCTCGATAGCCTTGGCTCCGCTCTGTAAAAGTGATTAACCTTTATAGTAAATATATTGTGGTTGTTTGAGTATAGATACTCACAATCCAATTCTAACATCTTAGCGTTTATTCGGCATGCGCAGCATGACCTACAAACGTTTGTTGGACTCGGCCGCCGGCATCGACGCTCTATTTATTGGGGATTGTATGAGTTTAAGCTGCTTGATAACAAGCTATGTTTCTGGCCATCTGCTATTTTTGCGGTCTAGTCAAAATTTCAACAAAATTTTCATGTCTTAAGCTCTGTTTTCTTAGAAAATACTTTTTAGCAGTGGCTGTCCTTAGTGAGCACTTTTATTAGTGCTTTCTTCTTATTTAATCGTGTTTCATTTTAAAAAACATCTACTATAATTCTAAAAGGACTGAGCTTAATCGCTACAAGTTTTAGGTTGTTTCAAGAAAGGATTCGTTAATTAATGGTATCTCAAATAGCAGGTAACAATAATGATAATCTACAATACTACGCACTATCCTCAAAACTCTATTCATTTTTTAAAAAAACTCATACTCCCAGCCGTTATAGCAACGACTTCCCTCAATGCATTCGGAGAAGTAACGTTAGAAAACAGCAATGGCTGGAAATTCGGAGTCAATGGTCATATTCCTGTCTTTGCACTGGTTAATGACCCTGAAGACACTGATGAAGACGCCTTTCGAATTACGACAGGGTTTAACCCTGCTACCGCCCAATTTAATATCTATGCGCCACAACAAAATGGACTGGATATTTCAGGTCATTTTCAGCTGAACAGTCACTTATCTGGCGCCGATGGCGTACAAAATTCAGGTTTTGGAACAGAAGACTCTGGCCGAGTATCAGGAGTAGAAAGCCGAGTTGCAGAAATGGCTATATCGGGTGACTTTGGCTCTATTAATATAGGTAAAGGCTTTGGCTTGTTTGGCGTACCAGGTATAGGCGATGCCGGTAGTGGACTTGGTGTAGGGCTATTTAATCCAAATTCAGGTGCCGCAACTGCAGGCCGTATAGGAAATGGATATTTTTACGCAAACTTTAATCCGCGAGTGATTTATACCTCTAACGACATGAGTGGCGCTCAGTTTAAAGTAGGCTTGTTTCAACCGGAAAAGCCAAAAGATGGTGCCGCGATTGATGGTGATGTAAATACTGAATCGCCCAGAATTGAAGGCAACGTTGTTTGGTCTAGCGACATGCTTACACTATGGTCTAGCGCGTTTATTCAAAACGTTGATGTTAATAGCGCGGCGGTCGATGACTTTACCATGCTTGGCGTAGATTTTGGCGGCTCCTATAACGTTGACGATATTAGTATTAGAGCTAACTATTCATTAACTCAGGGTACCGGGAATGGTGTTTTTGGTGGCCATGGTGTGGCAGGAGGGGCGGAAGAAGAAGATGCAAGCCAATGGTATATTGAAGCCACATACAACATGAACACAACTAAACTTGGAGCTAGCTACGGAGAAGGTACTGATGATCTGGACGACAATGATACCGATCTATCAATGCTGTTTTTACACTGCAAAACAACTGAAGCATTGACGCTAATGGTGGAATTACAGGCATATAGTAATGAGGTTGCAAATAATGATTATAATGCCATTATCGTTGGGTCCCAGTTTACGTTCTGATATAGGTTTATATCGTATATGGGGTAGGCATTAGTCTTTAGGTGTCAATAGCTCGCACTTACTTTAATAAAAGTAGCGCTAAAGGCACCCTCATTTATATACAATCTAGAAGCTAATAATTACGCTAAGCTATCAATCATTCGCACAAGCGATTTTGTCAGGACACAGCCCAGAGCAATCTACCAGCTGTACAACAGATGAAGTGCTTTTTAACAGTGCCTCTCCTTACTCAGCTCGCATTGTAATATTATTAGTATGAGTGGTTCATTGATTTAATGTTTGAGACAACTTTTCTATTGATTGAGTAATTTCTGTTTCGGTAAGAGCTCCAAAACCAAACCTAATGTGGGTAGGTTCTGCTAAACCATCACTGTAAAATGAACTTAAATTAGAGTCTTTATTCTGAAAGCTTGCTATTTTTTTCCCTACTATGAGTTTTGAAATATCTACCCATAGCGCCATTCCTCCCGTGGGTAAGTTTAATGAAATATTATCGCCAAACACCTTAGAAAATTCATTGGCTGCAAAATTCCTTCTCGCTTCGTATTGCTTCCTGGTTTTACGAATATGTCTTTTCACCTCACCTGATTCCATTAAATCGGATAACACGTGCTCAGTTATTGCGTTTCCTTGCCTGTCGATAAGTACAATTTCTTGTGCCGCTCTTTCAATAAAAGCTTTATCTGCTGCTAGGTAACCTAACCTTAATCCTGGAGCAAATACTTTCGACATTGAGCCTATATGCACAACATTTTCTGAATTAGGCAAGCTTGCAAGAGGCGGGATGGGGTTTGCTTCGTAATGAAACTCGTGATCATAATCGTCTTCTATCACCGAAAATTGATACTGCTTTGATAACTTGAGCAATGCTAGTCTTCTATCCATGGGTAAGCATACAGTCGTGGGATATTGATGATGTGGCGTAATATATATACCTGCTACTTCATGCTGAGTTAAGAGTTTTTCCAACGCTAATATATTTAAGCCATTATGATCTAATTTGCAGCTTAGTATTTTAAAGCCATTAGATTCAAATGCAGCTTTCGCTGGCAAATAGCACATCTCTTCCACAATAATTGCACCTTTACTTGGGTCTAACACTCTAGAAGCTAGGTATATCCCCATTTGACTTCCCCTGACGATACAAACCTGATCAGACGAACAATTCATAAATCTATCACCAGACAACATTTTTTGAATTGAATTTCGTAGCTCTTTAGTCCCTCGTGGGTCCCCATAACCCAGATTCGAATGGCGACTTAATCTAATACACGCTTTTCTATATGCCCTGGCAAGTATTTTATATGGGATCAGCCGGGTATCTGGAATACCATCATTTGCGCCCGACATGCTATTACCCCTTAGGAATGAATCTTGATAAATATTCTCAACAAGATTTGTAGGAGGCTTAGTTTTGTGGGTATTACTTATTAGGATTTTATTTTCATCAGATAGTTCTTGCTCAGGAAGAATATTTGAAATGAACGTACCACGCCGAGGTTTACTCTCTAACCAACCTTGTGATTCAAGCTCTTCGTACACCTGTTGAACTGTTTTTCGGTTAACGTTTAATTGCTTTGCTAAAGAACGTGATCCCGGGAGCATACTGCCAGGTGCCAGACGCCCATTCTTAATATCTGTTATTAACTTATTTAATAATTTTGCATGGAATGTTTTGCCAATGCTAGCTTCCAACCAAAACTGCGTTTGCCAAGGTCTTAACATATAACCCTCCATCTGGACCATTAATATTTCAAAATCTGGATGTTATTGCCCATCCAGATTGTTGTTATCTTGCCCTAGTCGCTAAAGGAAAACAAAGATGTAGAGGATTTAAAATGAAAACAGCTTATTCGACAAAAGAAGCGTTAATGAACAGTGCACATACGGATATGAATAATACGATTCAAGATATCAATCTAACGGATCGTCAGAAGCTAGCATTAACATGCCGCATTTTATTCGACAAAGGTCATGATGCAGGTTTGGCGGGGCAAATTACTTGTCGTTCAGACAAACCCAATACGTTTTTAACTCAAAGATTTGGTTTAGGTTTTGATGAAATAACCGCCGATAGCTTGATGGAAGTAGATCATGATCTTAAACCATTATGTGGCAATGGGATGGCCAACCCCGCTAATCGCTTCCATACATGGATTTATAAAGAACACCCACAAGTTAACTGCATTATCCACACTCACCCTACCTATATTGCAGCATTAGCTATGTTGAAAGTGCCTTTGATGATTTCTCAAATGGATACCTGCGGTTTATATGAAGATTGTTCGTTTGTGGCTGATTGGCCCGGCGTTCCAGTCGGAAATGAAGAAGGAACTCTTATCTCTAAAGCTTTAGGAAAAAATCGAGCCGTATTGCTTGCTCATCATGGCCAGCTGGTAACCGGTAAAACCATTGAAGAAGCATGCAATTTGGCTATTTTAATTGAACGCGCCGCTAAATTACAAATACTCGCAATGTCGGCCGGACAAATTCAGCCACTACCTTCGAAATTAGCTCAAGAAGCTCATGACTGGGTTTCTACCGATAAACGAAACAAAGTAAATTTTACGTATTACGCAAGACAAGCACTTAAAACTCACACTAATTGTATATAAGGCAAATGTTATGAATTTATCAGGCATTATTGGTTACCCAGTCACCCCCTTTAACGATAAAAATGGCAATGTGGACTTTGAAAGTTTAGCAAACGTTATCGATACTTTACTTGCTGCACAAGTAAATGCAATTGCTGCATTAGGTAGCGCGGGTGAAGCGGCCTATTTAACTGAAACCGAATGGCAGCAAGTAGCTGAATATACAGTGACACGTGTTAACGGCAGAGTACCTGTTGTGATTGGTATTGCCGAATTAACCACGGCTCAGTCAATAAGTCGTGCGAAGTATGCTCATCAAATAGGTGCCGATATGATTATGGTATCGCCGTTTTCTTACTATAAGTTAAACGAAAATGAGGTGTTCAGTCATTATGAAAGCATATCAAATGCCTCACCTTTACCTATTATGATCTACAACAACCCTGCAACCTGTGGTGTTGATATGTCTGCGCAATTTATGCTGAAAATGGTTAAAGAAATCAAAAACACCTGCATTATAAAAGAAAGCACCGGTGATATTCAGCGCATGCATCAGATTTATAAACTGTCGAACGGTGAAGTACCATTTTTTAATGGCTGTAATCATATGGCGCTAGAAGCACTTAATGCTGGAGCGAGCGGCTGGTGCACCGCAGCACCTTGTCTAATCGGAAAACAACCTAAACATTTATTTGATGCCGTTAAACAGGGTAAAAACGAAAAGGCGAGAGAGTTGTTTTATCAACAATATGAGTTTCTTGAATTTATTGTGCAGTCGGGTTTAGTCGCTTCGGTTAAATCTGGTTTCTCAATTCAAGGCACTCCCATTGGGGGGCCGAGAAAACCGCTGTTACCTTTAACCGAGTTAGCACATGAGAAACTGAAAACGTTGTTACTTGAATTATACTAAGTAAATCACTATTCCTCCTTCAGGCTAACAGTATGTGTAATGGGTCAACTTCCTCCTGACGATCCGTTAAACATACTGTTAAGTAATCGCCAACTCGACGAAATCTTGACCTTTATATAGTTCATATATTTTGTTGCTGACTTTTTTGTTATGAAGACAATGCACGATTACTTTTGCAGTATCGTCTCTTGATATAACCTGCTTTTCTGGATTTTGTGGGCGAATAGTATTTATTAATCCGGAACCTTCATCATCAATTAAACGCCCTGGCCTGAGAATCGTATAGTTTAGCCCTGATTGAATAAGGTATTCATCAGCAAAGTGTTTTGCAACCAGATATGGTTTTATCGCTAATGGACCGTAATCGGGATTATCTGCGCCTCTAGAACTAACCATAATGAAATGATCAATACCTGCTTTTTTTGAAGCATCGATAGCTTTACGAGCCCCCCATAAATCAACAAGAAGTGTTTTATCCAAACCTGAGCCCGCCCCGGAGCCGGCAGTAAAAACAACTGTACTGCACCCATTCATTACAGAATCAATATCTTGCTCTAAATCGGCTTCTACTACTTCTACAGATTTAGAGAACCCCTGTTTTCTTTGGTCTCGCACCATTGCCACCGGCGAAATAATAGATTCTGTGTATTTGCTAAGTAATATACGACCGATCTTACCACTAGCACCAATTACTAGAGTTTTTCCCATTGTTTAATTTCCGTATTTAACGCTCGGCATTAAAGGCGTGAACCCTCACCACTTTGCGAGCACAGTGTAGGCCACGTATTTTCGTGGCCGGAGCGATGTTTGATAAACATGTTATGCATATTAGAACTCAAAACTAATACCTAACCCCGGCAAACCAAAATTATTTGTTGAAACACTTTTACTTGCCGAATTTGATTCAGAAAACTTGACGCTATAACGTTTATAATAAGCATATATATTTAGATTTTTTACTTTATAAGTAATACCTAATGACCCCGTTACATCTATTTCTGTGCTGTCACCAGAAATAGCATCGACGACTAAATCACCAAGATCCACTCCAAATTCAATATACGGGGAAATAGTATAGTTTGCCCTAAGGCCCAAAATTAGATTTACAGGAAATACCTTGGTGCGGTTATTACTTTCAAGTGCTTCGTCAGATTGAACTCCGCTGAAACCCAACCCCCAATATAAATGCTCGTAGTCTTCTGGGTCGGGGATATAAGTGTAATTAATATTTTGTGCGGTTTCGCTTCCACTTGCTTCTATATATACACCTAGGTTATGAGACTCTGCTACTGCGTATGAAGAGATAACAGATAACATAACGAGAGAGAATACTGACTTCCAAATTTTCAACTTACCTTCCTTGTTTGAATAGTGATTAGTGCATAAAGCTCACAACAGCGTCTGCCGTAAGGCAGTCCCTGCTGCTTGTGCTTATTAACTTTCCTGATTATTGTCTTTTAAAATTAAAGCCAATTCGTCCGCCCATTTTGAAACTGATAATTCGATTCCCTTATTCATACTTTCTATAACAGTTTTATTGAATTTTATAGTGGCGGTTTCAGTTAAAAAATTTTCGTATTTATTCAACTTACCTGTCTCAATATTTTGGTATGAGTATACGTATGAAACTATCACCATTTGCTCAATAGCTGTACGGGTTTGAACGTTTACTGCATCCATTTGCGCCTTAAAAGGCTCTATATTTACTGGAGTTTCTGGCTGCATTACCGTCATCATTGCGGTGTAGACTGCAATACCGCTATATTCTTGTATATCCATAGACATGTCAGTTGCCCCCATTAAAGCGTCAAGTCTTTTAGCAAAATCAACTCTTTCAGAATTTTCCAAAAGGGATGGGGCCGCCTGCATCATTTGTTGATATGCATTGGGAGTAGATGCTTTTTCTTCTGCTTTAGTGATTTCCTTGCCTAGGTCAGATTCATACCAGGCTAATAGTTTCTTAGCTTCTTCTTCATTAATCGACTGTTTTAAAGATTTTTTTATTTCACCAAGAATCTTTGAGGGCAATATTGATTTATCTGCACTCGTGACCATTAAACTATATTCAGCATCAGAAATTGGCACTCCTTGCTGTTTTGCTTGCTCCATTCCTACTTTAATTAGCCCCGGAAATTGATTGACCTGCATTGTTAAACCGGATAAGTCTAAAATCTTATTCAGGGACTCATCAGATATTTCAGCGTAGCTTAACGGTGATGACAAAAATAAAACTATTAGTAACACTTTTTTAAATTGATGCTTAATCATAGGTATTCCTTTTTTGTGTGATTTGAAAGTTAACACTGCCCATAACGGATTGGGTGAGATGGTTAGGTATTTAGTTGAAGTATTTATCGCAATTCTCTTTTGACGAACCGCTAATCCAATATGTTGAGGTGATGACATTATTTTTTGTTACTACATCTCGATAAAAACCGTTATCTCCATAAATACACGCATAACTAGCCGTTATTTCAAAGTGCTCTTGAGTAGGATATTTGCTATATAGACTTATTAAGGAAACCTTTAATTTCTGCCAATCAACTAAAGTACTGCGAGGGTCTATTCTATTATGCGTATGAACATTGTAATAAAACCTAGCGTATATTGAATTAGCTTCAGTAGGCTGCAAATTAGTAGCCCAATGATTAATAAACCCATCTACATTTTCCCAACTTCCACCCCATTTAGGCACAAGTCTAGTTAAGAGTACTTCATAAAAATCGTAGTAGCTTGGCCAATTAGTAACTCCATAATTGAAGGCATCCATCGCTGTAATTTGAGTGCCATCTGTATCAAGAGCGACAGCCATTAGAAGGTTGTAAGAAATAGGAGTTTCTTTAAGTTTGTTATTTTTTGACAAGATCATTTTTTCTGTTTCTAACAACTTACCCTTGAATCGTTTGAATTGATCGTCCCTCGTTTCATAAGCGAACTCTGTTCCTCTTGCATTCCATGCTTGTGAGTAACTAAATCGTAGTTCAGCAAATTCAGCAAACGAAGAGTCTACGACAACCTTTTTCCACTTTTCAATTCTTAATTTATCTTCCTCATCAGCACCCGGCGCATGCATTTCATTGCGGAAAAACCAGTAGATAGCAACTGCCCCTGATTTCCCGGAAGTAAATGTATTGTTACCCTCCAGTAAGCAAGAAAGTGCATTTTCTACAGACTGAAAATCATCAGTCCGATAAGCATCTTTAAGCAACTCTAGAGTCTTGTTGTAATCGGACCAGACAACAAGCTTAGATGAACACTCCTGAGCATTCGATAAGAACGGAAAACACAGGGCAGTAATTAAAAATACATTTCTGAATAGATACATCAATTTTTCCTTTTTATTGCATAAAGCTCGCGTAATAGGTTATTTTTTGGAGCAATGCGGAGAAAAAATGCCCCTAATTGACTCGCGTGTTAGGACCCTTTTCAGTATAAGCAAATGACTTACAGTAATCATAATAGTCTTGTCTTTTCCAAGCTCGAATTATCATTAGCGAATGCATCTGATCGAACAAACTTCGTGTTGTTTCCATATCATTTGCAATACATGCAAAAAATGCAAAATTCTGAATATTCCATTGGTCAGGGTATTTTTTAATAACGTCATATATCCCTTTCTTCATTTTGGGCCAAACAATGTTTGATTCTGAAAAAAGTCTGTCATCGTACTGTGTTTGTGATGCATACCAGTAAATTCTCGCATACATACCAAAGCCTTGATTTGACATTGTTCTGGTTACAGCTTGATTTGCAAAACTCTCAATCTTCTCTTTGTCTCCGTGCCATTTTGGAGCTAAGTAATTAACTGCTGAAAAATACAACTGATAATAGTTTGGATGCTTATCAAGGCCTTCTTCAATAAATTGCATAAATATTTCATTATCTACATTTAGACCATTTTTTATATGTGCAGTGGTTACGTACCAATGAGGGTCTTTAGACGCAATATCTTTACTTTTGAGCATATATGCGTGAGCTACCAGTAAATTATCTTCGAAAGGTTTCCATGCTTCTGAAGGCACATTTTTCGACCAAGAGTCACCTCTGAATTTCCATGCATAACCCTTTAGAATTATGCCTTTTACAATATGGGCCGTCGATGATTTAGGATTTTCCTTTATCCAATTATCAGATTTTTCCTTAATAGAAAGCCAATACCCCTCTTCTTTCACAGATGAACCCGTTAAACCATTAAATCCGTAATAGAAACTCGTCAACTTCCAAATACCACTGCCAGTTCTTTCGGCTGAATCCCGATATTTATCTGCAATTAAATCCAATTCCTTAAAATTTTCATTCAAGAAAAGAAACTTAACGTTCTCTTTGATTTCTTTTCTTGTTGCCATTTCGTTCGATGAGGCAACTGTAGATATAAAATACAATAAGATGAAGATGATAATTTTTAGATGTAGTTTCATTTACTCTCCTATTAGCGCCGCCAGCATGGGCGAGTAAAACAAGTCCAGCCCACGCTACTTTGAGAGCGAGCATGGCTGTTCTAGCTATATTTACTTGATACTTTTTGCATAAGATTCTTTTTCAATTTCAGTGATTTCAACGGTTAACGAAATAGATTTTGAAAATAAGTCGTTTAGTTTAGCCACTATAAATTGTGTCAATTTTTTACGTTGCTCTAGGTTGCGACCGGATAATATTTTAACTGTTACATGAACAAAATCTTGCCGCAAATTACCGGTAGCAAAATGATTAAAAGCTAATGCCCTAACCTTAATATCGTTATCTGAAAACAAACCTGATTCTTGCGCACCATAGTATACCGAGCTGATCAAAGTTGAAGGCTCTATTTCTGCTTCTATTTCCTGAGAATATTCAATTATACAATGTGGCACTTAACCTTCCTTTGAAATATAACGCTTTAGCTAAATGGTATGCGTCTAGCACGTCCAGTGGAGGCCATATTTTTGGCCGTAACGCATTTCAGCGTATTGTTATGTGCCTAAGCATCAATCAAGAACTCTAGAGCTTTGGAAGATTTAGTAGGCATATTTTCAGTTATTTCATAGCTTGCTAGGTTCTCTTTCTTAAATGGATCTAGCGCTAGTATCCGATTTAATTCTTCTCGATTCTCTACTGTAGCGATGATAACACCACCAATACGAGGTTCTTTACGACCAGATAGCTGGAAATTCCCAATACTATATTGTCTATCCAAAAATTCGACATGCTCTGGAATTAATAGATCAATCTTTTCCAGCGAGGATGTATAGGTAATTGAAACTATAAACAAAGTAATTCCTTTTTAGAGATAGTGCGCACATAGACATAATGGGCCGAGCTACTTCGCAGCAAAGGTCTAGCCAGCTCGCTAGCGATCATTGATATACTTATGTTTCTTTGCTCTTGTGTGTAAGTTCATGTGCATGTTGTTCCCAGTTTTGCCCATCAAATTCGGTGACATTGATTGATATAGGATCAATGTCTATGCAATTGACATTTATATCAATGCCATCTGGGTTTGAGCGTGGAGTGTAGAATGGTTTAACACCGCATGATTTGCAAAAAGTATGTTTCGCTATTCCTGAACCGAATGTATAAGTTGAAATCGATTGCGCGCCAGATAATAGTTTAAACTTGCTCAATGGAACGATTAAATGCAAGAAGCCAGACTTTGAACAGATTGAACAATTACAACGATCAGCCTCGATACTCTCAGGAACTTCAACCTCAAACGTTATAGCCCGACAATGACAACTTCCTTGATAAATCACCTATTTCTCCTTGAAATATAACACCTACCATAAAAGGCGGCATGAAATGCTCTACGGCCCACGTCTTTTGAAGACTAAGCCGGCTTTTCTTCGCTGACAAGCATGTCTATGTATTTTTCAAATCGCCTCTGTCTGGTTTCGGGTTTCTTCGCACTGGTCAATCCGTACGCGATAACATAATGACTCGACTTAGTGAGCGTTTCAAAAAATTGTTTCGCCTTCGGCTTGCTATCTAGTGCTGCGAGGAAATCCGGCGGCACTTTCATTTCACTTGCCGCATAGGCGTTCTCCCACCGACCGTCTGCTTTGGCGGCACGAACGTGCACGAGCCCTGACTCCATCATCCGGCCCTCGTTAATCAAACGCTCCACATGCTCTCTGTTCCTTTTTGACCAGTTGCTTCGCGCTTTTCTTGGAGTGACCCGCTGGAGATAAGCTTGGTCATCGATTGACTTCTTGACGCCATCGATCCAACCCCAGCACAGCATCTCAATCACAACATCGTCCCAAGTCACGCTCGGAATCCCAGTCTTTAGCTTAAATATCTTCACCCACAGTTCACTTTCGATGGCGTGATTCACCTTAAGCCACTGGCCAAGGTCTTTCGACGATACAAAGGTCATAATTCTCGCTGAATCGGGTTCAGGCATAAAATTTCTTCATCATTATTGACTCTATTCGCATAACGCTTTGTACATCATAGTTGCGGTATCAGGACAAAGCTCACTAAATTGTTTAGTTTTTCGAATAGACTCTGGCGCATTATCACGGCTATATTCATAAAATTCAAAACGCTCAAAGTATTTGATAGCTGTATCAGTAAGAAGATAAAAACCTTTTACGCCCGAGTTAAGGGCTTGTTCCTCGACTAATTTGAAAATTTTCTCAGCTATCCCTAAGCCTTTGTGACTAGTTTTAACAGCAAATGATCGTAAAAGCGCATATTCTTTAGATGTCTCGTAGCCGCCAACACCAATAATTTCGTTAGACTCTTTAGCCACAATAAAATTTATAAGATGATCCTTGAAATCACCTGCTGGTAATCCGTAAGACTCTAACAGATCCTTGATTGCATCTAGATCAGAGTGTATTGCCTGTTCATATTCCATATGATTGATCCTATACCTAATGAGCCATAACGCCGTCGTCAAAGTCTGATTGCACGACCTTGTTAGGCCATTGATTCATAGAGCTCTGCCTTTGTGAATAGACCGTTAGCAAAGCTCTGCTTTTTACCAACTTTGCTAAATCCGTTTAATTCCATAACAGTGCAGATTACCGTGCCAACGAACTGTTTTTCGTGATGCGACAGAGATTGAATATCATTATTTTCAATTGCTTGCCTTAGAATTGGCTCATAAACAGTAACTGGTGAATTGCCTGTCCTACGTACAGTTACCAGAGCATCATTAATTTCTTCTGGTGTTGTTAGAATCTCAAAAATTCTTGCTTTCTGTGGCGTATTACAAAGGGATCTAGGATATCTAGCTTCATGATCTGAAACGGTTGGCTGCACTACAACTCTCGTAACATTTACATCCGGCATAACAATTCTCCTGTTTGAATAAACAAACTATAGTCTCAATAAGAGCAATAAACAAGAGGGCTTATAATAAGAACACTTAAATTGTTTGCACAATCACTCAGGGGCCAAGACAGAATGACTCCCACTAGAGTGCTGACGATTAAAACGGCTCGACAACGAACAAACACATCAAGAGAAGTTAGTTAAAAAAGAAAACAGCTCTGGCCGTGCAATCGACAGGAATTTGTACGTTTTTCTTGGTTGAGTAGTTTTTGGCATAAAGCACCTCCTGAGTTTTCAGAATGTGTCCACTAAACCGGGGGAAGTGCGAGGTTGGTTGCCAGCCCTTGTTATCTTTTACAAGCATGTTGTACCAAGCTCGCACAGATACAAAGTTGTAGTTATAGTATTATTTGCACCGCAGCTTGTCTTTAATATGTATGGAATGTTTTTTGTAACAGAAGAATGATAATTAGATTCTGATACAACAATCCCGTATTCATATTGTGATTTATTCACATTCAATAACGCGTAGTAAGCTGATTGAATTGTGTTAGATACATACTCTGCATTGATGATACTTTTAGCTTCATCTTCAATATATATCTGTACTGTAGCAGTATCTATTATTTCTTCAGATATAGAATCCCTAACATAAACATTTATATCGGAGGCTCCAAAGCCATTACATCCTACCAGTGGTTCGTCAATAACGGGGCTTTCAGCTTTTGCAGAGTCGCTACAACCATTGAGAAATGTCACTGATAAAAAGATTACTAAAATATACTTCATGTTCTCTCCTTAAACATATCGCTAAACTAAGCGGCGCATGCGATTAGCGTGCGTCCTTGCTTGAGCCCTTTGTTAGTAGTTATTGTGCCTGTGGCTCAGCATCTACGCTATTATTTTGATTTAACTTTTTTAAGTAGTAAGTAGATTGGACTGCAGTGCCGTACAAAATAAACGCAACACCACTAAATGAGCCGAAGAAATCGCCTGTTTCCATGTAGTTCAATATTAAATCGGCTACTTCTAGAGCTAGCAATACTATTGGTGCCCATAGCTTTTCTTTGAGCAGGAAAAAGAAACAAATATACGAAACTATTGCAGCACTAATAAGTATCCATTTACTTTCAACTTTATCTCCAATTGCAGCTTGTAGCGGCTCAAATGGAACAAACAATAGTGCTACACCTAATGCAACCGTAATAAATCCATAATAGGCAACAAACTTAATTACTTTTCTCGCGCCTTCGGGCTCAGTTGGCCCCTTAAACATTGCACTAAATAAACCTTGTGACATTACTACTCTCCTATGATGATTTTTTAATTACTAACGCTTTTAGCTGCGGCGAGCGATAGCGAGTCCAGCCCAGCGTCTTTTTGCTGGGCTGGACTCGCTAAACTTGTTAGATTTTGATTGCAGATTGGACCACACTATCTTTTTGAGACTCTAAAATGGTTGCTGATCTAAAACCATATTCGGTCATAGGAAACTTAAATAAAATATATTTCAAGGTTGATAACTTAGCTTCATAATTAGCTAACTTTCCGTAGCTCACAGCTTTCAGATACAGAAGTTTAGCCTTGTTCTCATCAGAGTAATCATACATATTTATCGATTTTTCTACTTTTTTAATGACTTGTACGTAATTACCGTCAACAAAATTGCTTTGAACACTATAAATAGCACCCTTTTTAACAAATGAAGTACAACCAGTTAATACAAATAAAATCACAATAATAAAAAAATACTTCATTCATTTATACTCAGTTCTAAACACAATTTAACGCCGCAATTTGCGCGACGGAGTGGGATGGCGACTTGTTTGCGTGTTTTTGCAAACAAGGTGACAGCTCACGGAGTT
>Ga0105350_10000506_pt1 | contig 25977 bp, 21 predicted proteins | sample EN1Hudsemesocosm_FD_83506 | JGI IMG/M metagenome (GOLD analysis project Ga0105350, IMG submission 83506) | Methane-oxidizing microbial communities from mesocosms in the Hudson Canyon - EN1E Hudson Canyon | ecosystem: Environmental > Aquatic > Marine > Cold seeps | place: Hudson Canyon... | reverse complement strand
TACGGGTCGCCAATTTCTATTTGCTGAATGAGCCCTGCAACACGTACTTCAAAAAATTCATCGAGGTTGGTCGATGAGATGCACAAATAATTTAAACGTTCTAACAATGGAACATCGGTATCTAAGGCTTGTTGTAAAACTCGCCAGTTGAATTCAAGTAGGCTGAGTTCGCGATTAAGATATAAATCGGGGTTATTAAGTTCTATTGTATCCATACTCTGAAATATACCTGTTGTTTTATTGAGTGCAAAATTTTACGCGTGTTTTATTGCAAGCTAATGACCTAAGCCTATTAATAATAGACCTACCAGCGGTATTTGTCATAATTCTCTGGGTTGGCCCAAAAACGGTTATTTAACCAATCTCGTTTGGGCCTATAGTTAGTAATATTATAGCTGTACAATATATAATTTGAATCAGAAAATAGTTGTTGGAAGCCAAGCGAAAGATAATCAGTTAATTGCCAATTATTTTGGGTTTCAGCCGTTTCACTGGTAATCAAAATAAGCTGATGTGCATGGGCATTACGTAACATACTCAGCCATTCGATCGCTTTTTCTTTAGGCAAGGTTTCAAGCAGGTTGCTAATGATCGCTAAGTCGATTCGAGATAAATCATTCAGTTGCTCAGTACTAAACGGTGTTTTCAAAACGTGGGATCTGGTATCTTGCCAGTCTTTACTTAAATTAATTGCAGTATCACCAGCAAGCAAAATCGACTTGTTTTGATATTGCGTCACTAATGGCGAGAGTAGTATTGATAAATCTGAAGATGGTTTCATGATTGAACAGGATAGAACATCCAAGGAATTCTGGAAACAAAAGCGTTTAAGCCAAATGAACCACGAAGAGTGGGAAAGCTTATGTGATGGCTGTGGACGATGTTGTTTACATAAATTGGAAGACGAAGAAGATGGCCGTATTTATTACACGCGTGCGGCGTGTGATTTATTAAATGTTAAAACATGTCGCTGTAAGGATTATTCTAATCGCAAGAAATTGATGCCCGACTGTATTCAACTAAGTGTTGATCACGCTGAATATTTTGATTGGCTACCAGAAACATGTGCATATCGTCTATTAGCCGAAGGCGAACCGTTACCAGAATGGCATCCATTAATTACTGGTAACCCTGACAGTGTGATTAAAGCAGGTATTTCAGTGAGAGATATTGCTAAAACAGACTGTGATCCTGATATGTTAATTAATGAGATTATTTCTTTTTCGGATGGTAGTAAAGTAGCTTCAGATGAGACCTGAAGAAAGCCGTGATTTAACCGCAAGGCTAGAAAAAGCAGCATTGTTATTATTGAAGCTCGATGTATTTCGTAAGCCGGATGATTTAGCGCGACGGTTTGGTTTACCCGTTCCAGTTGTACGCTATTGGTGGCGTAATGTTGAAGATCAAACCAAAAAACCGATTCCTGATCGAGAGCTGACCTTAAAACACTCTAAAATGATTCGTAAAGCAAACCAAGTGCTAGAAAGCTGGGAGAAAGTAAAACGTTATCGGCCAGAATGTGGTGCGACACTCCCCAATGGGCGACGCTGTAAACACAGTGTTGTTATCAGACAACCAGAGGGCTGGGATATGGGGGCCTTAGCCGATCGTTGCCGAATGCATGGTGGTGCATCACGACGAGTTAGGAAAAAGAAAGATAATAGCGAAGATGAATAAGTTTTGAAGTATGAACAAAACACTCGATGCCATTCACTTACTGAACTACCTTATCTGACACCTAGTTCAGAACAAGCACAAAGATTATTTCATGGCCGAGGCCATGGCTATCCCGGCTATGAACACATTGCGATAGATTGGTTGTCACCAGTACTGTTGATAACCTTATATAACGCTGTCGATATAATTGAACTACAGCAGTTAGCGGAGAAACTATTCTCATCAATTAGTGCTTGTCGTTCTGTGCAAGTTCAATACCGCTATCAACAGCAGGGTCCAATTGCTGTTCTCGTCGGTGAACAATATTCCCAAACCGTGGTTGAAGAAGATGGCCTTAAATATCAAATCTCATTAGGCCGTGCTCGAAATACTGGATTATTTCTAGATATGAAAAAGGGCCGTCGATGGGTGAAAGACCACTCAAAAGATGCCAATGTATTAAATCTATTTTCCTACACCTGTGCATTTTCTGTTGCTGCTATTTCTGGTGGAGCAAACAGCGTGTTCAATATTGATATGAGTAGGGCCTCATTATCAACAGGGCGAGATAATCATCGTTTAAATGAACACGATACCAGCAATGTGAAGTTCGATGGCTTAGACATTTTTAAATCATTTGGTCGGATTAAAAGACAAGGACCTTATGATTTATTGATTTGCGACCCGCCTTCCTTTCAAAAAGGAAGTGTTGATATTAAGCGAGATTATAAAAAGATAATTAGACGGATACCTGAGTTCATGAACCCAGGCAGCTTATTGATGCTGTGCTTAAACTCACCTGGGTTAGAGAGTGATTTTCTAAAGCAAACTGTGGCAGCTGAATGTGCTGACTGCCATTATGTAACTGAAATCTTGCCAGCAGATGTATTTAGTAATGTAAAGCAAGAAAAGGGACTGAAAATTTTAATTTATGTTTATAAATCATAATGCTATTAAAGTTGTATTTATTAACTTTAATAAGAGTAAGCAGAGAATAAATAGTTGCTTTCTTTGATCGGCATGGAGCGGGAAGCAATGTCGATTAGTCGCCATTAGGCAAGGCATTTTCCTAATAGAGAGCGAACAGTGGAAAATAATGTTAGAACAGGCTTTCTGTTGCCTTAAAGTCATTGAGGTAATGCTGCGCTGTGCACTCCAGCACCATGTGCGATACGAGATCAACGCAGAAGGTCTGGGGAGCCGAAGGCATTAATGGCCGTGTTAGGTACTTGCTGCTTGCTTGGGCTCGGATAGCCAAAACAAGCTATCGCAAAAATAGCGACTCAAATTTTGCACTCATGCTTTGTTGAAGATCATTATTTCTTAAATAAAGACACGTAATTATAAGCCGATAGTTTGAAGCTTGATCGGAGTGCAGCAGTACCTTTTGAGGATGTAAACAAGATTGTGTCATTGTTCATTTTTGATAGGCTAAAGGTAAACACAATGGATCGCAAAAAACTACATGTACTGGCCAAAGATGTTAAAAAACCAGTTGAGCTTACCACCCTGAGCGCTTTTCTCACTAGGTGACCCCTTGAAGCTGCTCTAAAGGCCGAGATGGCCCATCATTAGGCTATGACAAACTTTTGAGCCAGCAGGCCCATCATCACGGCAATAGTCGCAATGGTTATTCGCCTATAAGACTCCTTGGCGATCATGGCGAAATTGAACGTCAAATACCACCTGTTTTTAATGCCAACTTCGAACCCCAGCGAATCAAAAAAGGACAAATACCTATTACAGGTGTGGAGCAGAAAATACTCAGCCTTTATGCCAGAGGTATCAGCACACGAGATATTATTGGTGTATCTGATGAGATATAGGGCACTGATATTTGCCCAGATCTTGTTTCATAGGTCACCATGCGGCATTAACCATTATTTTTTTGGCGATTGAAACAGCCTCTAAAAAAGAGACAGTGCCGATCAGAGACTGGAAGCTAGCGCTGAAGTGGTTGATGATTGAGTATGAAGAGCAGTTTGCTCCTCATAGCTAAATGGCCAGTTATACAGTTTGTGTTTACATCCTCTAAGAGCTTCGTTAAGGGCTTTTTATTGCCAACTTAGGATTAAATCAATGATGCTTTTTGGTGCTTAAACTGAGTCAAAGATTGTTCCATATCCTGTAATTTATTACGCTCTTTCTGCACCACTTCAGCAGGTGCTTTGGCAACATAACTTTCGTTATTTAATTTACCAGAAGATTGTTTAATTACTTTTTGTAACTTTGCAATTTCTTTATCCAGACGCTGAATTTCAGCACCCTTATCAATTAAGCCTTCAAGTGGAATTAATATTTCCATTTTTCCTACTAAGGCTGTTGATGCAGCAGGTGCTTCACCTTCAAGCACCTCAATAGTCTCTAAATTAGCTAAACGGCTCAAGAAGTTTTGATTTGCTTCTAAACGTCGCAAATCTTCTTGTGCAGCGTCTTTTAATAAAACAGGTAATTGCTTTTTAGGAGGAATATTCATTTGCGAACGAATAGAGCGAATACCCGTAATGAATTCCATCATCCATTCCATGTCAGCAACGGCGGTTGAATCAATTTTACTCTTATCAGCCACTGGATAGGCTTGGCTCATAATCGTACCACTGGATTGGCCGGCTAATGGTGCTACGGTTTGCCAAATTTCTTCAGTAATGAAAGGCATAAAGGGGTGCGCTAAACGTAATACTGTTTCTAATACACGAACAAGGGTTCGACGTGTACCACGTTTCTCAGCATCACTTGCGTTGTCATTGTTAAGAACGGGTTTAGAAAGCTCTAAATACCAGTCACAGTAATTATTCCAAATAAACTCGTAGATACCTTGAGCTGCATGATCAAAACGGTAGGCTTCAATTGCAGCAGTGACTTGTTGTTCTGTTGTTTGTAGTTTGGAGATGATCCACCGATCGGCAAGGCTTAATTGCACATCATCATTATCAATACCGTTATCGTGCTCTTCGGTATTCATTAATACATAACGTGCTGCATTCCATAATTTATTACAGAAGTTACGATAACCCCCAATGCGGCTCATATCAAAGTTGATATCACGGCCTGTTGATGCCAGTGAGGCAAAGGTAAAACGCATAGCATCAGTACCATGTGCTTCAATACCATCTGGGAATTCTTTACGTGTCGCTTTTTCAATTTTTGCTGCAAGCTGTGGTTGCATCATGCCCGATGTACGTTTTGCAACCAATGCTTCTAAATCGATGCCATCAATAATATCGATAGGATCTAGTACATTGCCTTTTGATTTAGACATTTTGTGGCCGTGTGAGTCACGAACCAAACCATGAATATAAACCTCTTTGAAAGGTACATCATCCATAAATTTGATGCCCATCATCATCATTCTAGCAACCCAGAAGAAGATAATGTCAAAGCCTGTAACGAGAACACTGGTTGGGTACCATGTTTTTAATGCTTCGGAATCTTCAGGCCAGCCAAGGGTTGAAAAGGGCCATAGAGCAGATGAAAACCAAGTGTCAAGCACATCTTCATCTTGAGTTAGTTTCACATCAGCAGATAAGTTGTTTTCTGCACGCACAGTCGCCTCATCATGGGCAACATAGACATTGCCTTGCTCGTCATACCAGGCTGGTATTCGGTGACCCCACCAGATTTGGCGAGAAATACACCAATCTTGAATACCATCCATCCAGTTGTAGAATGTTTTATCCCAGTTGCCGGGTACAAATTTAATTTTACCTTCTTGTACTGCTTTGACTGCTGGTTCTGCTAATACGTCTGCTTTTACATACCATTGGTCTGTTAACAGTGGCTCGATAACCGCACCTGAGCGATCGCCACGAGGCACCATTAAGGTATGATCTTTAATGTCTTCTAATAAGCTAAGATCTTTTAAATCTTCGACAATAAGCTCGCGTGCTTTATACCGATCCAATCCACGGTATTTTTCAGGGGCTTGGTCATTAATTTCGGCATTAAGAGTTAAGATAGTGTATTTTGGCAAGTCATGGCGCTGACCCATTTCCGCGTCATTAAAATCATGGGCAGGGGTAATTTTTACACAACCTGTACCAAATTCAGCATCAACATAATTATCAGCAATAATAGGGATTTCACGGCCGACTAATGGCAAGGTAATGGTCTTTCCTATCAGGTGTTTGTAGCGCTCATCATCAGGATGAACGGCAATGGCACTATCACCTAGCATAGTTTCAGGACGAGTTGTGGCGACCACTAAATGGCCTGAACCATCTGTCAATGGGTAGCGAAAGTACCACATATGGCCAGCTTCTTCTTCTGACAATACTTCCAGATCCGATACCGCTGTATGCAGAACAGGATCCCAGTTTACTAAACGTTTACCGCGGTAAATAAGGCCTTCTTTATGCAGCTGCACAAAGACATTTTTAACGGCTTCTGATAAACCATCGTCCATTGTGAAGCGTTCTCGCTCCCAATCCATTGATGTGCCGAGACGACGTAATTGCGTGGTAATTTCACCACCTGATTCTTTTTTCCAATCCCAAATACGGTCAATAAAGGCATCGCGGCCCAGATCGTGGCGCGTTTTACCTTCGGCATTGAGTTGGCGTTCAACTACCATTTGGGTAGCGATACCAGCGTGGTCGGTACCTGCTTGCCATAAGGTATTGTCACCCTTCATTCTATGATAGCGGGTTAAGGTATCCATGATCGTATCTTGAAATGCATGACCCATATGAAGACGGCCAGTGACATTCGGTGGCGGCAACATAATTGCATATGGCGTACCTTCACCAGAAGGTTTGAATTCACCATTGCTTTCCCAAGTCTGGTACCAGCGTTGTTCGAGTTCGTCAGGGCTGTAGGTCTTTTCCATAGGTTTTTCGGTTGTATTAAAAAAGAAGAGAGGCATTATACCTCAGATGCTTGGCTATATGATTATGGTATTGGAATCTTTATGGGTGCAATAACAGATGATTTTATCGGCTTAATATTTCACCAAAGACGGATACTGCTATGAGAGCCTGTGCATTATATTAATTAAGCAGTCTACCCAGCAAAATATCAAGACTATTATTTGGTCCAGCTAGTGATATAACTAAGCTATTAGTTTAACTAAATCTTGTGGGAGCTCAGCTCGTAGCCACGTTGTTGGTAAAACTGATAGCGCTGTCTGCCAGCTGCTTTAATTTCATCATCATCATTGATGCATTCAGCAACGCGATCAAATTGACTAAAAAATAGTGGCTGTTCAGTGTTTAAATTAATCAGTAAATCCATAAGTCTTGGTGGGGAAGTATCATGACCAATCAAAACTGGAGATTCGTTGTTTGTATCGACTAATTGATGTGGGATAAAGCTATCCGCTCGAAATGACCACAGAAGTTGATTGAACTGTTCTGCCTGTTCTGCATCTTGAGTATGAACATATATGTGCTTACCCTGATGATAAGCTTTTGAAGCTAATCGGCAAGCGAACACTTGCCGATCATATTCAGTATCGCCTTTTAAAACATAAAAGCTGATATTGGTCATGGACGATTACTTTTTATCGTCGATACGGTTTAATAAGTATTGTACTAATAGTGGTACAGGACGACCTGTAGCACCTTTAGCTTTGCCACCACTATTCCATGCAGTACCAGCAACATCTAAATGTGCCCATGTGAATTTTTCTGTAAATCGAGATAAGAAACAGGCTGCGGTGACACTACCAGCCTCTTTACCACCAATATTAGCAATATCTGCGAAATTGCTGTCTAGTTGTGATTGATACTCATCCCATAAAGGCAATTGCCATACGCGGTCATGACTATCATTACCGGCTTTTAATAAATCATCCGCTAACGTTTGATCATTAGCGAATACACCTGTTGCTTGGCGCCCCAAAGCGACAATGATTGCACCGGTTAAAGTTGCAATATCAATGACAATTTCAGGATTAAAGCGTTCACTATAGCTTAAAGCATCACATAATATTAAACGGCCTTCAGCATCAGTATTAAGGATTTCAATTGTTTTACCAGCCATGCTTGTGACAATATCACCGGGTTTATTAGCATCACCGTCAGGCATGTTTTCAGAGCTTGGAACAACACCGATGACATTAATAGCTAAGTTCAGTTCAGCAATGGCTGAAATAGTGCCAAATACGCCAGCACTTCCGCACATGTCGTATTTCATTTCATCCATGCCTTGTGATGGTTTAAGTGAAATACCACCCGCATCAAAAGTAAGACCCTTGCCGACTAAAACGACAGGACGATCATCACCTGCACCTTGGTAATTCATAGTGATTAATTTAGCTGGCTCGCGGCTACCTCGAGAAACAGATAATAGTGAGTGCATGCCTAATTCAGCCATGTCAGCTTCTTCGAGAATTGTCGTTGTTACCGAGTTATAACGCTTACCTAATTCAACCGCTTGATCGGCAAGGTAAGTTGGTGTGCATACATTGCCAGGTAAATCACCTAAGGTTCTGGCTAATGACATACCATTCGCAATTGCTAAACCGCTGTCTGAGGCAGACTGTGTCGATGAATTTTCGCTAAAGAAAGTGATGCTTTTGATGGGTTGTACGGTTGCTTTTACACTCGGTTTTGTTTGAGTGTATTTATATAGGTTTGACTCTGCAGTGATAACTGTTTGTTGTACATTCCATTCAACAGTGCGTGACTTAACTTTAATCTCAGAGAGATAAGATGTCGCATCATCAGCGCCAGAGTTATCAAGCACTTTTATCATTGCGCCAATGGCTGTATTGAATTGATTTTCTGTCGTATCGTCTTTTTTTCCGCAACCCACAAGCAATAGACGAGGGCTCTTTAATCCGGCAACATCCTGTAATAATAATGTTTCACCGACACTACCACTTATATCACCGCGGTCAATGATTTTAGATATGTAACCATTGCTTTGTTCATTAACAAGTGTTGCACTTGGACTAAGTTCACCTTGTTCAAAAACAGCAACTGTGACGCAATCGGTTTGTTGTGACGAGGGTAGGGTTGATGTGGCAAAATACTGCATTAATTTCTCCTATGAGTGTAGATGATTTAGACTGCAATCTTAATTGTGTCCGTATTGACCAAGCCATTCTAACTAAGACCACCAAATAATGCCTGAAAATCGTCAATTTTTTTCTTCTTATATTGCAGTAATTGATCGCTATTTACTCAAAGAATTCATTCTAAATTTACTCGCTGTGACCAGTGTTTTGTGGCTTATATTTGTTGCAACTCGATTCGCTAGGTATCTCGCCCAGGCAGCTGTGGGCAACTTACCAGCTGATGTTATATTTACTTTATTAGGGTACAGCTCATTAAGTGCCTTGGATATTTTGTTACCAATGGCAACATTTATCGCTGTAATGTTAGGTCTAGGCCGAATGAGCGCTGATAATGAACTAACCGTTATATTTGCATGCGGTATTTCCAATAAAAGAATTATGCGCAATGTCATTTTGTTTTCTGGCACCATTGCAATTATTATCGCTACTTTATCATTGGTCATTGTTCCTAACGCTCTTTCTGGACGCTACGAATTAGAGCAGAAAGCAAGAATATCAGCGGATACAACAGGCTTAATTTCTGGCAGTTTTAAAGAGAGTAAAAATGGTCAATGGACTTTTTACTCTGAAGGTTTGACTGACGATAAACAAGAAATGATCAATGTCTTTATAGAAATTCATAAGGCACGCCCATTAGTTTTTCGAGCGAATAAAGGGCATTTTGATATCGATATATCTTCAGGCGATAAATATTTGGTATTAGTTGATGGTTTTCGTTATGAAGGCCGCGCTGGCGAACAGGATTTTACGATTACTGAATACCAAACTTATAGCCTTTTAATCGAAAAAGGCCAAGAAACACAGATACGAGAACGACATAAAGCGCTTGCAACAAACATATTGTGGGCAGGCGGCTCAAATAAAGATTTAGCAGAATTACAATGGCGAATTGCATCACCCATTATGGCTATTGTTTTAAGCTTATTCGCGATGAGCTTTGCTAATTCAGGACCAAGGAAAGGCCGCTATGCTGGCTTATTTCCAGTTATATTGGTCTATATTATTTATAGTAATTTACTGGGTGTATCACGAGCATGGATTTCGAAAGGCATATTAAACCCACTAGTTGGAGCCGTATGGGTTCATCTTCTCATGCTGACGCTATTAGTGTTGATTTTGAATAAGCACAAAATATACCGTTATTGGGCTGATTACTTATCACGTAAAGGCATGCTTAAACCATGAGGATATTACGGCGCTATATTACTAAAACGATATTAACAAGCACAGTGATGGTGCTACTGGTATTAATTGGGCTCTATACCTTTATGGATTTTATTGCAGAATTAGATGATTTCGGTAAAGGGCAATATCATCTAGAAGAAATAGTGGCCTATATGTTTTTTTCAATGCCGAAAAGAATTTATGAATTAATGCCTATTGCTGCATTATTAGGTAGTGTTTTAGGCCTTGGTAATTTGGCAAGCCAAAGCGAATTGGTAGCAATGCGCGCTGCAGGCATCTCAATTCAACAAATTAATAAGTCAGTGATATTGGTGGCTTTGTGTCTTATGGCTTTTGCTGTGTTTATTGGAGAAGTCATCAGACCGAGTGCAGAGCAACATGCACGTGAAATTAGATCGATGGCACAGACTGGTACTGTTGGAAGCCATTCTGAGCATGGCTTTTGGACACGTGATGGAATGCATTTTAACCATGTTAAGAAGATCTTACCTGATGGACGGTTTTCAGATATCTCTATTTATGAATTTGATTCGACGCATCGACTGCGCCTTATAACCGAAGCAAAGGAAGCCAAATTTGATACTAATGACCGTTGGGTACTGACAGATGTCGTTCAAAGCACCATCAATGAACAAGGTATTGAGGTTAGAGCAATCGAGCATGCTTATTGGAAGTCACAACTTAATCCTGGCATGCTCAATATTGTAATAGTGCCACCCGAGTTTTTAGCTGTTTGGAACTTGCTTGAGTATATTCACTTTTTGAAAGAGAATTTTCAAGCGGTAGACCAATATGAAGTAGCATTTTGGATGAAAGTTATGATGCCAATAAGTTCCGCTGTGATGGTTTTTTTAGCGGTCCCATTTGTATTTGGACCGCTTCGGTCTTCACCTATGGGAGGACGTATTTTAGCTGGGGCATTAGTTGGGATAGGCTTTCATTTATTTAATCAGAGCTTTCAGCATCTAGGCTTAGTATTTGGTATCATTCCGTGGATTTCGGCATCCGTTCCAACAGTCGGCTTTGCTGTTATAGCATGGTACTTTATCAGACGCATACGCTAGTACTATTGAAATAATTATTGTATATTTAAGTGATTCTGCATGCGTAATGGAAAATGTGGTTACAGGCATAAAAAAACCGCTTAGCTAATTAGCCAAGCGGTTATTTTATATGGTGTCCCCAAGGGGGTTCGAACCCCTGTTACCGCCGTGAAAGGGCAGTGTCCTAGGCCACTAGACGATGGGGACCTAAAACTATTCTGGTGAGTTAGTTACTCTACACCTTTGTATGTTAATCATTACATACTACTTTATATAAAGGGGGTAGTATTTTATCACTAAACCCTTATTCTATATGGTGTCCCCAAGGGGGTTCGAACCCCTGTTACCGCCGTGAAAGGGCAGTGTCCTAGGCCACTAGACGATGGGGACCTAAAACTGTACTTTTTAGTTATCTGGTGGAGCTAGACGGGATCGAACCGTCGACCTCTTCACTGCCAGCGAAGCGCTCTCCCAGCTGAGCTATAGCCCCGAAAGGAAGCGCATACTATAAGGATTTGCCTTTTAACTGTCAATAAAAGAATTTAAATAACTTCAGCTTAGGTTATTAAGTTTACGGAGAATGTGCTGTTGGTTAGTACGGGGGACTGTTTGTTAATTGTATTAAGTGCTTGATGTATCAGTACTGTAGTTAAATTATAGCTTGTCATACCGGACTGAAATTTGATGAATAGCTGATAATATGCGATAAATTGGTGATTGTTACCGTTGGACAATGCATGAATTAAAGTGTTGTTCAATAACGTTGAGGCTGACCGTGCGCAAACTAATTATTCTAGTAACCATTATCGTGTTCAATTACAGCTCCACTGCTCTAGCAGAGCTGTCGTCGAAGCAATGCGGGTTTACTAATGAAGGCTTTTTGCCAGTTGTTGCGAATTCAGAGCAAACTACTATCGACGTTAAAGCTAATACTGCACAATCTGTGAAAAATGAGGCAACAGTATTTACGGGTGATGTTGAGGTCAACCATGGCGGACAAGAGTTAAAGTCTGATCGAGCAACCTATAATAGGCTTTCCGGTGAAATAACCGCACAAGGTAATGTAGAGATGCGTGATAGCGAAGTCATTGTAAAATCTAAACGAGCTGAATGGTCAGTCGTTGATGATGAAGGCTCAATGACTGATGCTTCATACCGTCTACGACAAGGGCATGCACGTGGACAAGCAGAAAAAGTGCTGAGGCAAGGTAAAGTACAGACTAACTTAGATGAGGCGACATATACAACATGTGCTGAAGGCAATGAGGCATGGATATTAAAGGCTTCACACGTTAATTTAGATCATGTAAAACAAGCTGGAACTGCTCGAAATGTTGTTGTAAGATTGGCTGATATACCTGTCTTTTATACGCCATATATCAGTTTCCCTTTAAGCAAACAGAGAAAGTCGGGGTTTTTAACGCCATCAATTGGTAATACTGAGGCTACAGGCTTTGATTTAAGAACCCCATATTACTGGAATATAGCACCAGAAATGGACGCCACTATCACACCGCGCTATATGTCTGAACGTGGGCTGATGCTAAATGGCCAATTTCGTTATTTAAACAATAAATATGATGGCAATATTGATGCTGGTATTCTAGCTAGTGATGACCTGCAACAAGAAGGAGATCATTTAAACCCCTATTTTAATGAAGGTAGAAAACATTTTTCATGGCAGCACAAGAGTAAATTCACATCTCATTTGCACGCAAATGTTGATTATAATTATGTGTCAGATAATGCCTACTTAGAAGATTTTGGTTCAAACCTTAGTCTGGCTAGCACGACACACCTTAATCGATTATTAAATGTTAGGTATAATTCAGATAACTGGAACCTCAGTGGGCGTCTTCAGGGTTATCAAACAGTTAAGAATGTCAAGCAACCTTATCAAAAGCTACCTCAATTACGGTTCCAAGGAGCACTGCCGGATCAAGCTACGGGTTTGAGCTATGCCATGACGGCTGAGTACGTTGATTTTTATCATGATGATTTAGTGACGGGTCAGCGCTTTGATATTGCGCCTTCGATCAGTTATCCATTACGTTCTGCAGCTGGATTTGTTAGGCCTAGAATAGCACTACATCACACGCGCTATGAATTAGATGCTAACGGTACGTCAATTGTTAACGCAAGTCCAACTAGGACCTTACCTGTTTCAAGTATTGACAGTGGCCTGTTTTTTGAGCGAGACATGACTATTTCTAACAATAGTTTTATTCAAACGTTAGAGCCCAGACTATTTTACCTGTATATCCCCGAAAGACATCAAGATGATATTCCGATTTTTGATAGTGGCTTTAATACCTTCAGTATGGGCCAATTATTTTCACATAATAGGTTCGCAGGTTCCGATAGAGTCGGGGATACAAACCAACTGTCTGTCGCGCTAACCACGCGAATTATTAATCAACAAACAGGTCGTGAAAAATTTCACGCAACACTAGGGCAAATTCAATATTTTTCAGATCGTAAAGTAACATTAAAAAGCGCACCTGCTGAAACACAGTCTGACTCAGATATGGTTGCTGAAGTAGTTGCATCAATTACTGATGAATGGACTGCGCGAGGTGAAATTCAGTGGGATCCTCATGCTGATAGCAATAAGTTGTCTGCCATGTCGATTACATATAGAGGACGTGAAGGGCGATTGTTGAATTTATCGCATCGATATCGACGTGATAATTTAGAACAAATAGATATTTCAGCACGGATACCCTTTAATAAGCAGTGGAGTATGGTTGGTCGCTGGTATCATTCACTACACGATAATCGTACCTTAGAAACCCTGGCCGGACTTGAGTATGATAGTTGCTGCTGGGCGACACGTATAGTTGGCCGTGATTACATAAATAGCTCGACCGACCAAGAGCGGAATTTGGCAATATTTTTTCAGATTGAATTGAAAGGTTTGGGTAATTTTGGTCAAGAATCAGATAGTCTATTAGAGAAAAGTATCTTAGGCTTCGGTTTATAATTGTAAGTTGATACTGATTGAGTTTGCCTAAATCTAAATCATATTTATAATGTAAACAATCAATTTTTTATTACTTGTTAGGCTTTTTTATAAGCTATAGCATATTTTTGTTGGAATCTTCATGATTAGAATTTTATTACTCACTTTAATACTGGTAAATACTGTCTGGGCAGTACCTTTAGATAAAATTATCGCCGTTGTTAATAATGAGGTCTTATTAGAGAGTGATCTTGATGATATGGAGGTCACTGTACGCCAACAGCTACGGCAACGTGAAGCTGCTATTCCACCAACAGATATTTTAAGAAAGCAGGTGTTGGAACGGCTTATTATTCAGCAGGTTCAATTACAAGAAGCTGCAAAAACTGGAGTGCGCGTAGGTGATGATGCTTTAAATGCCGCACTAAGACAAATTGCTGGTAATAATAAACTGTCCTTACGGGAATTTAGAGATGCATTAGAAGACGATGGCTTTAATTTTTCCAGTTTTCGTGAATCAATCCGAGAAGAAATGATTATCAGCCGTTTACGCAAAAGTCAGGTTGAAGATAGAGTGATTGTCTCAGATAGAGAAATTGATAATTATATTGCGACACAGGCCGTTCAGGGTAATTCTTCAACGAGTTATCAGTTATCACATATTTTAATTTCCACACCTGAAGCAGCCTCACCAGAAGAGCTGCAAAAAGGTCAAAAGAAATTAGAAGAGGTTCAATATTTACTAAATTCAGGCACTGATTTTTCTCAGGTAGCAATGGGCTATTCAGATGGACAAAATGCATTAGAAGGTGGTGCTCTAGGCTGGCGTAAACAAGGTGAATTACCTACTTTATTCGCCGAAGAAGTTCCAAACTTAGCAATAGGAGATGTGAGTATAGTATTGCGTAGTGCTAGTGGTTTTCATTTAGTTAAATTGATCAACAAAAAGAGTGAAGAAACGCATTTAGTAAAACAAACCTTGGCTAGCCATATCTTGATTAAGACAGATGAGCTGACCACTGACGAGGATGCTGAGAAGCGCTTAAATTTGTTGCGGGAGCGAGTTGTTAATGGAGATGATTTTGCTGAGCTTGCGCGCGCTCACTCCAACGATACTGGTTCCGCAATTGAAGGTGGTAGTCTAGGCTGGAGTAGCAAGGGTGCTATGGTTTCCGAATTTGAAGAAAAAATGAATGTGTTATCTCCAGGAGAGATGGGAGAGGTATTTAAGAGCCGATTTGGTTGGCATATAATAAAAGTTTATGAGCGCCGCGAACAAAATATGGCTGAAGAATTTAAACGAGGCAAGGCAAGGCAGCAAATTCGTAAACGGAAAATAGCTGAAAAGATTGAAAGCTGGTTACGAGGACTACGAGATGAAGCTTATGTCGAGTATCGTGAGCAGTGAGTTATGCTCGAATAGTCTTAACCTCAGGTGAACCTGCAGGCATTGGACCGGATTTATGTGTTGCTCTGACACAGAGCATACAAGCCAGTGAGATAATCGTTATTGTTGATCCTAATTTAATAGCTGAGAGAGCTAAACAATTAGGTATTAGCATCGAACTAGAACTTGCCGACCTTACAAAAACGGCTTCAATTGTACCCAAGGGTGTTTTACGCTATTTGCCCGTCAAACTGACTGAAAAAGTGACAGCAGGAAGATTAAACAGTCACAATGCTCACTATGTCATTGATACGCTACAAATTGCTTTAGATGGTAGCTTAGAGGGGGTTTTTGACGCGATCGTCACTGCACCAGTTCATAAAGGCGTGATAAATCAAGCTCAAGTACCTTTTACTGGCCATACAGAGTTCTTTGCTGATGGGGCTGATGTAGATAAGGTCGTTATGATGCTGGCAACAGAACAGTTACGCGTAGCGCTTGTAACAACACACCTGCCACTTGCTAAAGTAAGTGACGCTATAAGTCAGCAATCTTTGACTGAAGTACTAACAATTCTGATTAAAAGTATGAAACAGCAATTTGATATTCAATCTCCAAAAGTAGCGGTATGTGGCTTAAATCCACATGCTGGAGAAGGAGGCTATTTAGGCACGGAAGAAATTGATGTGATTGAGCCGGTGATTGCAAATTTTCAAGCACAAGGAGAGCATGTGTCAGGGCCGTGGCCAGCTGACACTATATTTGTTGAAGAAAAGCTAGCCGATTTTGATGTTGTGCTTGCAATGTATCATGATCAAGGTTTACCAGTACTTAAACATCAGGGCTTTGGTAAAGCAGTCAATATTACCCTTGGCTTACCCTTTATCCGCACATCAGTCGATCATGGTACAGCATTAGATTTGGCTGGAAGTGGTTTAGCAACGATAACAAGCCTACAAGCAGCCATCGATATGGCCAACACAATGATTGAGAGTCGACAACTAAATGGCTGATAAAATATACCCTAAGGCACGTAAACGTTTTGGCCAGAACTTCTTAAATGATCAAGCAATTATTGATGATATTATTGCTGCAATCGATCCGCAAAAAGGCCAGCATATGGTTGAAATTGGCCCCGGCCGAGCAGCTATTACCCAGCCTTTACTACAAAATTGTGATCAGTTAGATGTTATTGAACTAGACCGAGACCTTGTACCACTGCTTCAAGCAAGGTTTGCTGCGTTTGAGTTTCTAACAATACATCAGGCTGATGCGCTGAGTTTTGATTACCGAAGCTTAGTGGTTCAAGGTGAAAATTTACGGGTGATTGGCAACCTGCCTTACAACATTACAACACCATTATTATTCCATTTACTTGATCAAGCAGACATAATCGATGACATGTGTTTTATGCTGCAGAAGGAAGTTGTACAACGAATTTGTGCGCAACCAGGTGGCAAGCAATATGGTCGTCTTAGCATTATGGTGCAACATCAATGTCAGGCTGAACTTCTATTTATAGTCCCACCAGAAGCATTTGATCCTATACCTAAAGTAGAATCAGCTATTATTTATTTAAGACCGTTGACTGACAGGCGGGGCGGTAATATATGCCTAAAGTCACTTCGTAAGCTGGTCACGCAAGCCTTCTCACAACGAAGAAAAACAATAGCTAACACCTTGAAAAAAGTGGTGTCTCATGAACTTTTACTATCTGTTGGTATCGACTTAGAACAACGACCAGAAACGATTTCTGTAGAGCAATATGTTGCTTTAACTCATGCTTGGATAGCATCAACTTAAAACTATATTTTTATTTTAAGTTGTGAGTTAGTGTACTAAAGATGCCATATGAAAAAGAAACAAAAAGAGAACTGACTGAGATAAATAGGCCAATACGGCTTGACACACTGTTTTTGCTGTAGTTAGATACTCCCTCACCTGATGGGTCAGGGATATTAAAATTAATAATAAGAGGAATTACGTTGTGAATAAATCTGAACTGATTGATGCGATTGCAAGCGCTGCTGATATTTCAAAAGCAAAAGCGGCTCTAGCTGTAGATGGAATGACAAGTGCTGTAACAGGAGCTTTAAGTAGTGGCGACCAAGTAACCCTAGTTGGCTTTGGTACGTTTTCTGTTCGTGACCGTGCTGCACGTACCGGCCGTAACCCACGCACAGGCGAAGAAATTCAAATTGCAGCTGCTAAAATTCCTGCATTTAAGGCTGGAAAAGCACTAAAAGATGCTGTAAACTAGCTCGTTTTATTGGGGTGCTTAGCTCAGCTGGGAGAGCATCGCCCTTACAAGGCGAGGGTCGGGGGTTCGAACCCCTCAGCACCCACCAAAAATGGAGCGGTAGTTCAGCTGGTTAGAATGCTGGCCTGTCACGCCGGAGGTCGCGGGTTCGAGTCCCGTCCGCTCCGCCATACATTAAGAAGGCGCATTTCAGAATGCGCTTTTTTTTTGCCTTTTTGACAAGGCTCAAATAGTACATAATATTAAATAGGTTTTCATCTATGTTGCATTTTATTCGTGAACGCGCCCATGGGTGGGTTGCTTGGTTTATCGTTGGCTTAATTACTATCCCATTTGCTTTATGGGGCGTTAACTCATATATAACCGGACCATCAGATATTGTCGTTGCAACGGTAAACGGACAACCTATTCAACAGGCTGAATATCAACAAGCGGTAAAGCAATATCGCGATAGAATGCGTACTGCGCTTAAAGATAAATTCGATCCTACTGTATTTGATTCTGTAGAAATAAAACGCAATGTATTAGATAGCTTGATTGATAAAAAGTTACTGGTCTCTGTAGGTCAAGGTTCCGGCCAAAGAGTCAGTGACATGACACTGTTAAGCATTATCCATGCGACAGCAGCATTTCAAAAAGATGGGACGTTTGACTCTGAGCGTTATGCTTTAATGCTTGCACGTGTAGGCCTGACACCTGAACAGTATGAGTCTGAATTACGTATTGATTCAATCGTTCAAGAGTTTACTGCTAATGTTCAGGGAGCAACTCTTGCTGCAACGTATGCGAGTGGTAATTTGCTTCGATTAGAAAAACAAACTAGAGAAATTGCTTACGGCGTTATACCAGCGCTATCAGTACTAGATAAAGTGGTAATCACTGACGAACAAGTTCAAGCTTATTACGCCATAAATGCTTCTAATTATTCAGCACCTGAACGTTTGGATGTGAATTATATTAAACTATCGCTTGATTCATTAATGAGTGATATTAGTATTTCAGAAGCTGAGATAAAAAGTTATTATTTTAATAATAAAGATCAATTCGTTGGCCCTGAACAGCTTAAAATAAGCCATATTTTAATTGAAGGTGATGATTCTGACGCGACTGCAACCATAGAAAATATTCAAACTAGACTGCAACAAGGCCAAACATTCTCTGCACTTGCAACCGAATTATCTCAAGATGTCGGGTCAGCAAAACAAGGCGGAGATTTAGGGTTCGTCCAACGAGGTGTAATGGATGCTGCTTTTGAAGATGCTGCTTATGCATTACAGTCGGTGGGTGACATCAGCGATATTGTTACAACTGAGTTTGGTCAACACTTGATTATGCTGACTGCAATTAAAAAACCTGAAGGAAAGTCTTTTGAAGAAGCAAAAACTGATGTGGAGTCATTTTTAATACGTCAAAAAGCAGAAACTTTATTTTATGAAAAAGCAGAATTATTAGCTGATTTAAGCTATGAGAATCCCGATAACTTAGAGATTGCTGCCGAAGACCTTAATCTAGAAATTAAAACGTCAGTGGAATTTCAGCGTGAAAGGAATACTGTTGGCATTGCAACAAATCCTAAGGTGGTCGCGGCTGCATTCAGTGAAGATGTTTTAATGAATGATCTCAATAGTGCCGTTATTGAATTGACTAAATCTGATTTACTAGTCTTACATAAAAATAAACACACCGAAGCAAGTCAACTAGGCTTTGACTCTGTTGCGCCGGCTATTAAAGAACAATTAAGATTTGAAAATGCTGCGCGGATAGCAAAAAATCAAGGTGAAAAACTGTTGGGTAAATTGAAGTCTGGGGAAGAGCCAAATAATTTATTTAGTGACAGTAACTGGCACTCAGCTCAGATATATGGCCGTTCAGATAGGGTTATTAGTCAGCAGATCTTACAATATGCATTTTCTACCGCTAAGCCTGAAACCAGCACACAGCCTGAATTTGTTGGTTTTACAGCACAAAATGGTAACTTTGTCGTCTTAAAAGTAACAGACGTAACTGAAGGTGATTTATCAACTATTTCTGCTGAAGAGTATGAGGGGCTGCAATCACATCTAAATAGATCGTATGGTGACAGTGAGTTGCAGGCGTTTATTAACGAATTAAAAGCTGGAGCAGATATTAAGGTATTCACTAACTATCTGTAAGTTATAGCTATATTTTGACAATATGACAATAAAAAAGGCGCCATTAGGCGCCTTTTTTATTTGTATCAACGGTATTACTAACCTGTAATACCGACAATATTGAAGCCACTATCAACATAGGTGATTTCACCTGTAACACCTGATGCTAAATCAGAACACATAAAGGCTGATACATTTCCTACCTCATCAATAGTCACATTGCGACGCAGTGGCGAAGCTTGTGCCCCTTGGGCTAGCTTCTTGCTGAAATCAGCAATACCAGCAGAGGCTAATGTTTTTATTGGACCAGCAGATATAGCATTGACACGTGTCCCTTCAGGGCCTAATGAATGAGCCATATAGCGGACATTAGCTTCTAAGCTAGCCTTCGCTATACCCATTATATTGTAGTTCTCTATAGCGCGTTCTGCACCAAGGTAACTTAAAGTAAGCAGTGAACCATTTCGACCAGCCATCATGTTGCGGCCTGCTTTTGCCAATGCTGCAAAACTATATGAGCTAATGTCATGAGCAATCAAAAAGCCTTCACGTGTCACGCTATCAATATAGCTGCCTTGTAATTGTTCACGAGGTGCAAATGCAACAGCATGAACGATAGTGTCAAGGCCGTCCCAATGTTGAGATAATTGTTCAAAGACATTATCAATCTGCTCATCACTAGCAACATCACAAGGGAATAATAATGCGGGATCTGAACCGCACTCTAGAGCGATTTTTTCGACACGCGATTTTAGTTTTTCAGTTTGGTAGGTAAATGCAAGTTCAGCACCTTCACGCGCCATCGCAAGTGCAATGCCTGATGCAATAGAACGAGCACTAGCAACCCCAACGATTAAAACACGTTTACCTTGTAAAAATCCCATCCGTTGTCTCCTAAATATTATCGAATAAACAGACTAAAGTACCTGAAATAGACAGTTTCTGATAGAGGCAGATCTTTAGCTAAGGCGTTATAATAAGTTATTGAAGATTTAAGGTAATACAGGTAGCTCATGAGATATTGGTCGTATTTTTTAATAATTACTCTGTTTTTTCTATCTGCTTGTGAGTCATCGCTTTTAAATTCGCCTTATAGCGCTGAGTTTAATGATTCGACTTTATATTCTTCATTTTCCCTGCGACCTAAGCATCTAGATCCGGCTCGATCATACAGTAGTAATGAAACCATTATTACAGGCCAAATTTACGAACCTCCATTTCAATATCACTATTTGAAACGTCCCTACACACTCATACCACTTACAGCTGAAAAATTACCTTCTGTACGTTATTTTAATAGCAATGATATTGAGGTATCTGCTGATGGTATCAATGTTGCGTATAGCGTCTATGAAATAACGATTAAAAAAGGTATTAAGTTTCAACCACACCCAGCCTTTGTGAGGAGTGAAGATGGAGGCTATCTATATCATCGACTTTCACTAGGTGAATTAAAGAAAATAAAAACCCTGTCAGATTTTAATTTACAAGCGACACGCGAACTCACCGCAGATGACTATGTTTATCAAATTAAACGTCTAGCTCAGCCAACTATTCATTCGCCTATTTTAGGTCTAATGACAGATTACATCGTTGGGCTTAGTGACTATGTAAAAAAATTACAGCAGATTAAGCAATCAGGCGAATTAATTAATTTACGAAAAAATGCTATTGAGGGCGTGAAAGTACTCGATAGATATCGCTACCAGATCAAGGTGATTGGTAAATATCCACAATTTCGCTACTGGCTAGCCATGCCATTTTTTGCACCGATGCCATGGGAGGCAGATGACTTTTATTCACAACAAGGATTAATCAAAAAGAACATAACACTAGACTGGTTTCCTGTCGGTACTGGACCGTACTACTTAACGGAGAATAATCCAAACTTACGAATGGTATTAGAAAAGAACCCTAATTATCATGATGAGTATTACCCTATAGAGGGCGAGAAGACTGACCTGAACACTGGACTAATGGCTGATAGTGGTCAGCGACTTCCGTTTATTGACACTATAATATTTACTCTTGAGAAAGAAACAATTTCATATTGGAATAAATTTATTCAAGGTTATTATGATATTAGTGGAGTTAGTTCAGATAGTTTCGAACAAGCGATTCAAGTGGCTGATTCTGGTGAATTTGGTCTAAGTGATGCAATGAAGCTCAAAGGTATTGAATTGAAAACAACTGTGGAAACATCGATTTTCTACATGGGGTTTAATATGAGTGATCCTATTGTCGGAAGTTATAGTGAACAAGCAAAAGCATTACGACAGGCAATTTCGATTGCGATAGACCAAGAAGAATATATTTCTATTTTTTCAAATGGCCGGGGTATTGCTGCTCAAGGACCCATTCCCCCAGGTATTTTTGGATACGGCGATGGAGAAGCTACTATTAACCCATATGTATATGACTGGCATGAAGGTGAACGACGTCCTAAGCGGAAGTCAATTACAGAAGCGCGTCAATTACTTACTAAAGCAGGTTATCCAGGTGGCCGTAATGCACAAACGGAAGCGCCTCTTACCTTATATTTTGATGCCACAGGCAGTGGACCTGGATCTAAAGCTCGGTTTGATTGGATTAGAAAACAGTTTAAAAAACTTGGTATTCAGCTAGTGATTAGAGAAACGGATTACAATCGTTTCCAAGATAAGATTCAAACGGGCCAAGCTCAGATCTTTCAGTGGGGGTGGAATGCAGATTATCCTGACCCAGAAAATTTTTTATTTTTACTTTACGGTCCAAATGGCAAGCTGGAATCTGGTGGCCCTAACGCCATTAATTATAAAAATGAACACTATGATCAGCTTTTTGAATCAATGAAAGTGATGCCTGACAATACAAAACGGCTAGAGATTATTAATGAAATGCTTGGTATTTTGAGAGAGGATGCACCGTGGGTCTGGGGGTTTCATCCAAAGAGTTTCTCTCTATATCATGTATGGAACGCTAATGTTAAACCCAATCTAATGGCTAATAATACAATTAAGTATCGACGAATTGACCAGCAACTGCGCCAAAAACTACAGCAACAGTGGAATCAGCCGATACTATGGCCATTACTAGTAATATTTTTAGCCATAATAGTTGCTTTATTGCCTGCGTGGTTTATGTATCGACGAAGAAAACAACAGAAATTTAGCTAATGCTTGTACTTAACAGCAGATTTTTTAGCTCGATGTGGGTAGAATTAGGGGATTATGCATAAAAATAATCATATACAATTGCTTCTTGAGGAGATGGGTTAGTGGATTTAGCTACGTTAATTGGCCTTTTGGTCGCATGGAGCTTGATAATAGGAACTATTGCTCTAGGCTCTGGAGCTTTAGTATTTATCAATGCGCCATCAATGATGATCGTATTAGGTGGCACGATTGCAGTCGTTATGATGCGTTTCACGTTGGCTCAATTTATTGGAGCAATAAAAACGGCGATGAAAGCCTTTTTATATAAAGCTGAATCGCCTGGCGATTTGATTACCAACGTTGTAGAGTTAGCAACGATTGCCAGAAAGGAAGGCTTATTAGCTTTAGAAGGACAAGAAATTACTAACCCAGTATTGGCTACGGGAGTTCGTATGCTAGTAGACGGTCATGAAACCGCCGTGATAAAAAAAGCATTAAGTACCGAAACGAATGAAACAGTTGCGCGACACAAAATCGGCCAGGCTATTTTCAAACAAATCGGTGATGCTGGTCCCGCTATGGGCATGATTGGAACATTAGTTGGTCTTGTGCAAATGTTATCAAATATGTCAGATCCAAAATCTATTGGTCCCGCAATGGCTGTAGCTCTGTTAACAACATTATACGGTGCTATGTTGGCTAATATGTTTGCACTGCCAATTTCAGATAAATTGGCATTACGTAGCGCTGAAGAACAGATGAATAAAAATATTATTCTTGAAAGCGTGATAGGCATACAAGAAGGGCAGAATCCGAAAGTACTCGATGAGTTATTGAGAAACTATCTACCTGCATCTCAACGCGATAGCGAAGATGCTAGTGCTGATGCTAGTGCTGATGCTAGTGCTGAATAGTTCATTTCTTAATGCTTTGAAGGAATAAATATCGATGAGTGAAGAAGCAGAAGAAGAAGAACATGACTGTGATTGTCCTCCCGAAGGCTTACCTGCCTATATGGGGACATTTGCAGATCTGATGTCACTATTAATGTGTTTCTTTGTATTGTTACTCTCTTTTGCAGAAATGGATGCACTCAAATTTAAGATGGTTGTTGATTCAATGGATAATGCTTTCGGTGTGCAACGTGAAGTCACTGCTAATGAAATACCAAAAGGGACCAGTATTATCGCCCAAGATTTTAGTCCCGGTGAACCCCGCCCAACGCCATTAAAGGAAGTTCGCCAAGATACTATGGACGACACACGTGAAATGTTGAAAGTGAAAATGGATGCGGAAGATGTCTCTAAGGCTCAAGAAAAGGCTCAAGCAAAAGCTCAAGCAAAGGCTCAAGCAAAGGCTCAAGCAAAGGAAATAGCTGAAGAAGCAGAGAAGTTTAAAGAGGCGTTAGACGGCGAAATTACAAAAGGCTTGATTGATGTTGAGACAGAGCTAAACAGAATTGTTATTCGCATTCGTGAAAAAGGCTCATTTCAATCAGGTAATGCTAGACTTAATAGAGAGTTTTTGCCAATTATTGGCAAAATCCGTGATGTTTTAGTGAAAACAGGTGGCAAAATTGCGGTGGCTGGTCACACAGATGATATTCCGATTAGTACACCAAGATATCGCTCTAACTGGGAGTTATCTACCTCAAGGGCGACTTCAGTTGTTCATGAGTTATTACGAAATAGCCAAATCTTACCGGAACGCTTTATTTTGGAGGGTTATGCTGATACTCAGCCATTAGTTCCTAACAATACAAGAGCAGATAGGGCACGAAACAGAAGAGTAGAAATTGTAGTACTTAAAATCAACAATGACTGAAGATTCGAGATCGTCATTACAAAAATCGGATAAAGTTGAAGATACTGTGAATGGGAAGGTCCTTCCAGCAAATGATAATCAAAGGATTTATTATGAATTTAACTAAATTAATCAATATGGCCGCCCTGGTCTGTCTTTCTACAACTAGTTTTGCGAGTGAGTGGGCAGTTGACAATGCTCACTCTGAGTTAAGCTTTATCTCGACTAAAAAAGGTAATGTAGCTGAAACTCATCAGTTTACTAATCTTAATGGCACATTAGATGTGCAAGGCAACTTCACATTATCAATTGATCTAGCCAGCGTGGATACCAACAATATAATCCGTGATGAACGAATGAAAAACTTTTTGTTTGAAGTTGATAAGTTTGCTACTGGAACTCTAAAGGCATATATTGCACCATCAGATCTCGATGCTATAGCTGAAGGCGCAAGCCAGAGATTATCTGTTGATACTACTTTAAGCCTTCACGGAATGGATAAAAAGCTACCTATTGATATTGTTGTAACACGGTTAGTCGGGGCTAAGTTTTCAGTTGCGAGTGTGAAACCAGTACTTTTGAGAGCAGAGGACTTTTCCTTAGTAGCAGGTGTAGAAAAATTACGAGAACTCGCTAATTTACCTAGCATTAGCCACACTGTTCCAGTGAGTTTCTATCTGATATTAAACTTGAAAAAACAAAGAAATTAAGAGCACTATATGCAAGCATTCTCGCTAGAAAAAGGCATTGTTATCCCACTAGATAGACCTAATGTCGATACAGATGCCATTATTCCAAAACAATTTTTAAAGTCAATTCAGCGAACTGGTTTCGGTGTTAATTTATTTGATGAGTGGCGTTACCTTGACCTAGGCGAGCCGGGTAAAAGTTGTGAAGGACGTCCTTTAAACCTAGCTTTCGAGTTAAATCAAGAACGCTATCAAGGTGGTTCGATTTTATTAGCAAGAGAAAACTTTGGTTGTGGTTCAAGTCGAGAGCATGCTGTTTGGGCTTTAGATGACTTCGGTATTCGTGTCATTATTGCGCCGAGTTTTGCAGATATATTTTTCAGTAACACCAGTAAAAATGGTATTTTAGCGATTAAATTAGACGAAACCATTGTGGATGATTTATTTGATCAAGTAGACAGTCATCCTGGTTATCAATTAATGGTTGATTTAGAAAAGCAACTTATAACTTATCCTAATGGCAATACGGTGACGTTCGATATTGATGCTTTTAAAAAGCACTGTCTCCTTAATGGTTTGGATGATATCGGCTTAACGTTAGAACGTAAAACAGAAATTGAAACGTATGAGCAACGTCGTAAACAAGAAACACCTTGGTTATTTTCTTAATATATAATCCTTGGTTAATTAATTTAAATTCTAGTGTGT
>Ga0105350_10000505_pt1 | contig 25981 bp, 25 predicted proteins | sample EN1Hudsemesocosm_FD_83506 | JGI IMG/M metagenome (GOLD analysis project Ga0105350, IMG submission 83506) | Methane-oxidizing microbial communities from mesocosms in the Hudson Canyon - EN1E Hudson Canyon | ecosystem: Environmental > Aquatic > Marine > Cold seeps | place: Hudson Canyon... | reverse complement strand
CCACCTGGCTTAGCGGCAAACAAATGCATTAGGCAGTGATCTCAACCTGAACACTTGCCAATGCTTTGGTCACCAACGTTTTATCCAGATCTTTGCCAATAAACACCAAGTTAGTTGCACGCTCTTCATCGGGTTGCCATAAACGGTCAAACGAGACATCCATGCGCTTTCCAACCGCTTGAATCACCTGCCGCATAGGCTTGCCTGGAATAGCAGCAAAACCCTTTGCCCGATAGATATTGTGCGCTTCCAATAAGGATGCCATTACCTGTTGCAGTTTGTCGCTATCGACTTCATTTAGCTTAATCACAAACGAGTCAAAGTGGTCATGTGCATGGTCATGATGCTCACCATGGTGATGATGGTGGTCATGATGCGTTGCGACAGCTTCTATTCTATCTTCGGTAGCTGCATCTATTCCCATGATGGTTTCAAGCGATAAAGGCAATTGATCCGTCGCCCCTTGTGTCATCGCTACGTCTGAGCCGCTTTGATCTTGACGGGTGTAAATAGTTTTAACTGATGCAGGTACTTTAGCCGCGACAACCTGGGCTACTTTCTCTCGCTGCTGCGCATCTAAGAGGTCATTTTTACCAACAATAACAAGGTCGGCAGCACTTAGCTGATCGTCCAATAACTCTTGTAATGTTGGATCATGTGATAAGTTTTCATCGGCTGATCTTAATGCTTCTACTTGTTCAACATTATCTGCAAATCGACCCGCAGCAACGGCAGGCCCATCTATCAAGGTGATCACCGCATCAACGGTGCAATGCTGTTTTATTTCAGGCCAATTAAATGCTTGAACCAAAGGTTTTGGTAGGGCTAAACCGCTGGTTTCAATTAAGATATGATCGATATCATCACGGCGTGCAACCAGTTCTTTCATCACCGGTAAAAATTCTTCTTCAACGGTACAACAAATACAGCCATTGGCTAGTTCATAAATACCGTTCTCACCTTGGGTGGTGGTTTCATCTTCGCAACCGTCAATTGGGCAGCTTCGCAGTAAGTCTGCATCGATATCCAATTCACCAAATTCATTAACGATAACGGCGATTCTCTTGCCTTTCGCTTGCTTCAATAAATTTGATAGTAAGGTGGTTTTACCACTACCCAAAAAGCCGGTAACAATCGTGGCGGGAATTTTATTAAGTTGCATGTTTTATCCTGAGTTATCAATTCGTGTCAGTAACGCTATTACTAGCGTTATGAGTATTTCTATTTATCCGTTAGATTCTGGTCAATATACGACTGCACCATGGTTTCATTTTCAGAGTCACCTAAGGCGCTGGACTTTGAGCCTTCAAGCGCAAGGTTAGAGCCTTCAACGGTTATAGCGTTATCAGCCTCTTCACGTTTAACAGTACGGGGCACTTTAGGTTTTACTTTAGGACGATAGACATGTGCCTGCTTTTCATCGTATAGATATGAATCATCAAAAGCATCAGTCTTAAGCACATGACCAACTAAAATTAACGTGGTGCGGGTAAACTTTTTGGCGCGCACTTTTTCAACGATATCGCTTAAGGTGCCCTCGACTTTATCTTGGTCAGGCCATGATGTTCGATAACACACAGCAACCGGGCAATCTGCACCATAATGTGGAATTAATTCTTCGACAATTTTATGTATTCTGGTCACACCTAGGTGGATCGCTAAGGTCGCGCCACTACGGGCTAACTCCGGCAAGCGCTCTCGTTCCGGAAACGGTGTTTTACCTTCATAACGGGTCATAATGATGGTTTGAGAAACGCCCGATAAGGTTAACTCTTTTCCTAACCATGCAGCCGACGCTGAGGTGGCGGTCACACCGGGAATAATCTCAAAAGCAATATCCAAACTCTCAAGCCGACGAATTTGTTCACCTATTGCGCCGTATAAAGAAGGGTCGCCAGAATGCACACGTGCGACATCTTTACCTTCTTTATGGGCAATGACAATCTCAGCAATAATTTCGTCAAGATCGATCGAGGCTGTGTCGATAATCTTCTCAGCTGTCGATTCAACCGCTTCAAAAATTTCTCGCGGCACTAATGAGCCGGCATACAAAATGACCGGGCATTGTTCAATTAAACGCTGACCTTTAACCGTAATTAGCTCCGGGTCTCCGGGGCCTGCACCAATAAAATAGACTGTCATTTGAACTTACCTTTTCAATTTTTTACTACAATTTTCTATGATGATTTTTTGCTTTAACTTCTTACTATAATTTTTTACGATAGCCACGAGGTGTGTACAGCCACTGCTTCATTGCTTTTTCATTATTCTGATATTCTATAAGTCGGGATTCACTATTACCCACCATCACCAGCGTGAACATATCAACATCTTTCGCATCTAGATCTTTCAACTTAATAAAACTGATTTGTTCATCTTCGCGCGTTAGCTGTCGGCCGATCAATACCGGGGTATTTTCAGGTCGATAGCCTAATAAAATATCTCGCGCAGTATTAAGTTGCCAGTCGCGTTTTTTAGATACCGGATTATAAAATGACACCACAAAATCACCAGCACCGGCGCTATGTATACGCTTTTCGATGGTTTCCCACGGCGTTAGTAAGTTAGATAAAGACACCGTACAAAAATCATGACCTAACAAGGCTCCTGCTCGAGCAGCCCCGGCTTGCATGGCAGATATACCCGGAATTACTTCGATCTCAACATCGAGCCATTCGGGGTGGTCTTCCACGTGGAGGGAAGAGCCATCATTATCTTTACGGTTTATTTGCTGATCCAGCAACTCAAACACTAAGGTAGCCATGGCATAAATGCCAATATCACCACTCGAAATCAGCGCCGTTGTTTTACCACTGGCAGCTAATTCCAGGGCTTTTTTTGCCCGGCCTATTTCTTCACCCAAAGGCAAATCGTGATGGGTTTTGTTTTCGCAAAGATCACCCAATAAATCAAGGTACAAACCATAAGCGACTAGATCACTGCACTGTTCGATGGCTTGTATTGCTTTTGGTGACACTAGTTCGCTGTCTCCCGGTCCCATTCCAACTAAAAATAACTGACTCATCTTTCTCTTTGTTCTCTCATTTGCTTGTGGGTAGCCTTATTTGTGGATAGAGAGGTCTTTGGAAAGCTTCTCGCTATCGCACAGGTTGCTTTGGCGTTTTTGTGTTTAGTAAGTACTAACTCAGGCGTATCGCCCGTTATTTCTTGGGCTGAGAATAATGCAGCTGATTCTGCTACACCATAAACACCGACAGTTTTATAAATATAATCAGACCGGGTACTCAACAACGGCTCTACCTTCCCTAAGTCTGCTTTATTCCAAGTATTAAAAGGTCTATCTAAATTGTTTGCTAACTCGATTAACATCTTTTCGTCGGCCTTAATATCGATACTATTTATACTTTGAATTTGTTCAATCCCTAAGCCGACCTTTTCTAGACACTCATCTAACAATGTCTGCAAATAGTCTATTGGACAATCCCGCTCGCAGCCCATTCCTACCGTATAAACCGGTTTAAGATAGGGTTTTGCTGTGGTACAAACAAGTTGCGCAGATAAGTATTCTGCGAGCGTATTTGCCCAATCATTGGCGCCGCCTTCATGGCCGGAGATAAGCGGGATAACGAACTGCCCTGCTTCATCCAATACCAATACCGGTGGGTCTTTTCGCTTATTTTCTAATACCGGCGCGAGGGTTCTCACAGCAATCCCCGTTGCACAGATAAGTATTAAGTGGTCACCGGCCTGGAAAGCCGCTTGAACTTTTTCGGTGAAGGGTGACGGCTTGTGCCATTGTTCACTCCCCGACAGAAACTGCTGTATCCGATTTGCCAGTTTTTCACCCGCATCGGTTAAGGAAATGATACGTATCATTTACGCCGACCATTCTCGGTATCAGACTGTTTAGTAACGATAAAAAGCGAGAAATAAGGCCCTTTTTCATACTGATTCAAGCTATTGATATCGGTCACAATCAGCTGATTTTCACGACCAATATATTCTAAGTACTGGGCATCGGCGCTGCGTTGAGTTTTTGATAATATTTGCAGCAGCCGAGGGCGTGAACGCCCAGCTTTCATGATAATGACACTATCGTAGCTTGTTAACGTCTGCTCAATAAAATCATCTTGATGTCGCCCGCTGATCACCGAGAAGGATTCTTTCATCATCGTCAAGGGTAAATTCAAAGCAGAAGATGCCGCATGAGGTGAAGAAATACCCGGGATAGAAACACAGGTAAATTTCGTTTCGAGGCGTTCTAATAAGTAGGCAAACGAACCAAAAAATAATGGATCGCCTTCACATAAGAACACCACATTCAAACCAAGATTTAACTCAGACTCAATGATTCTGGCTGCTTCATCATACACAGCCTCGCCTATTCGCGGATCATCGCGCATCGGCATGATAATCGGGACTTCTTTGACGCCGTCTACTAACAAACGTTCAACAATAGTGCGGGCTTGCGATTCACCGGACTCATTACTCAAATAAGTGATCACATCGGCTTGTTCTATCAAGCGTGCCGCTTTTAGGGTGACAAGTTCAGGGTCGCCCGGGCCGACACCGACGCCATAAAAGCAGCCTTTGTTTTCCTCTTTGCTGCCATTTAGACCGTTCATTGCGCGGCCTTAGTAAATTTAAATAGCGTGACTGGCAAACTCGGACGATACAATAACTGCCCGGCAAGTTGGCTACCTTTGCTTACCGCAATCTGTAGAGTTTCATACTCACAATCATTCTGATGAGATTGCAGAAAAGCGATTAAATGCTGTTTACTGGTTTCTGTTACCGCAGACGCGACTAACACGCCATTCTCGGGTAAGGTCTGCCAAACAAAATCCAATAACTCACCCAAGCGACCATCACTGCCACCAATAAAGACTTTTGTGGGTGCAGGTAAGCCAACAAGAATTTCAGGTGCACTGCCTTCAATTATTTCAAGCTGCGATACCACGCCAAATCGTTCACGGTTCTCATGCAAACAGGCTAGACGCTGATCATTGTGTTCAATCGCAAAGACCGGAAGCTGTTTATTCCAGTAAGTCAGTTCTATCGATACTGAGCCACAGCCGGCACCGATATCCCAAATAATGTCAGCATTATTGGCTTGCATCAGTGACAATATCGCTAGGCGTACTTCACGCTTACTGATCATTGCCTTATTAGAAAGAGAGTTAGAAGACGAAGAGCTGGTTTGAGTAAGAATAGATTGAGTAGGGTTTGTCACCATATCGGTGATGAAATTCTCATCCGCTATGCCAGGAAAACTTGGCAAGAATGTAACGCCAGCTTGGCCTGTTTTAATCACACTAATATGAAGTGAGTCAAACACCTGCCTTGTATCAGCCAGTTCTTTCACATCAAAAACACTGATTTTCTGTTCTGTATAGCCTAGTTTCTCTAAAACAGTGATGCTGGCATTCAGAAAACCAGCCTTGATACATTCTTGAGCAAGTACTTGCGGCTGACTATTTTTATCACTTAACACCAAGAGATTTTGGCTGGGTTTTATGGTTTTACGAATCTGGCTTAAAGGCCGACCATGCAAACTCAACACATCTACGTCTTGAAGCGCTAAACCCAGTTCATGACAGGCCGCCTGAATGCTAGAAATAGCAGGATAAAAACGTAAATTTTCACTTGAGAAATGCTTGGTGAACCAACGTCCAATACCGTAATAAAGAGGGTCACCTGAGGCCAAAATAGTTATATTTTCAGTGCACTGCGGGTCCTCAATAAGGAGGTCATTTAACCAAACAGATAAATCCTTCAGCGCAGGTAAAATCTTTTTGTTAATGGTTTCAGGCAGCAGATCTTCGATGACCGCTAATTGTCGTTCAGAGCCTACCACCCAGGATGATGTCATCAGAGATGCTGTCGCTGAAGTACTTAACTCTGCTTTCTCAGAAACACCCAAACCGATGATATGAATCAATACAGCTCTCCAATATTACAGCGTAACAAGGCATTGCAACTAGCAGACGAAACGGCACTTCCACCTTGTCGACCCAATAAGGTAATGCACTCAACCCCTAAGTCTTGGTGTAGTTCCCATAGCGCTTGTTTAGATTCGGCAGCGCCAACAAAACCCACCGGCATACCTATGATCAGTGCAGGTTTAGGACAGCCCGCTTTTATCATCTCCATTAAGCGAAATAAGGCAGTGGGTGCATTGCCGATGATCACCACACTACCTTCAAGATAGGGTTGCCAAAATTCCAACGCAGCCATTGAGCGGGTATCGCCTTTTTGTTTCGCTAAATCAGGTACACGCGGGTCATTTAAGAAACAAAGTGGGTCTGAACTGAGCATTCGTTTAGTCAGGCCTTGTTTAACCATTTCAACATCACACAAAATTGCTTTCTTGGCAGCTAATGCAACACAACCATTCAGACAGGCTTGTTCACTAAAGTGAACCTGTTGTGCGACTTCAGGCAGGCCTGTGCTATGAATAATCCGCATCACCACTTGTTGTTCATAATGCGAAAAGCGAGAAAGGTCCGTCAGCGAACGGATCTGTCGAAAGCTTTCTTGCTCAATGGCTTTAGGGTTGGCTTCATACTCGAAGTCAGTGCTTGTGGAATCAGTCATATCAATACTAATTATTCTTTACTAGAAGCAATATGCTTTGAGTCATGAGAATGGCTATGGTCGTGAGAATGATCGTGGCTATCTCCATGAGAGTGGCCATCCGTACCGATGCCTTGAACATGATGATGATGACTTTCTTGTGGCGTACCCACCTTATGCTCAGATCCGACAATTTGTACCCGGTACTGACATAACTGACAGTTCATATTCGGGTTACCAGCAGATATCTGTTCAAAACGTTCAACAAAGGTATCAATCACTTTCGGGTGATCATTTAGATAGGGCGCATTAACCACCGTCACATCAGGGTTCTTTGCCGCATACTCATCAGCCCAGTGGTATATTTTCTTCACCAAGCGACCGGTAAATAGAAAGTATGGAAAAACGATAACCTGCTTAAAGCCTAAACCATGCGCACGATCCAAACAATCTGGCACCAAGGGTGTGGTTACGCCACTGAAACATGTAGTTGCCCAGCCAAAACCCATGCCTTCTTCTAGTACACGTGTGATTTTAGCTATATTAGAGTTAGCATCCGCATCGGAAGCGCCTCGGCCAACCACTACAAGCAAGGTATCTTCTCGCTTATATTCGCCCGTAATTTTAGACTTTAGTTCTGCTTCACCCTCTTCAACTCGGGCTTGCGCTGCCTGTATCATTTTGGCGTTTACACCTAATTCAGTGCCGTAGGCAATATCAATATCGAAGTCTAACTGTAAAGAATTTAGTTCACTCGGAATATCATTTTTTGCATGGCCGCCTGCCATCAACATACCTGGAATGGCTTGGATTGATTTAGCGCCTTTCTCTTTTAAGGCCACAATACCGTCAGCAATAATCGGCTTGGCAAACTCTAAAAAGCCGGTTTCTACTAATCGATCTGGAAAACGCTTACGGAAGTGACTCGCCAGTTGATAAAATTCGTCGACCGCTTCGGTGTCGCGTGAACCATGGCCTACAAATAATATGCCTGGCTGTTCGTTTATGTCTGTCATGCCTGTTCCTCAATATCTTTTTTAAACCAGCTTTCTACAAAAGTCTGGCATTGATCGTGTTCATTAAATTCTTTATCTGCAGGTAATATTTCGGGTCTGGTAAACATAAACACAGAAATACCCAATGTCCTCGCTGCTACTAGTTTGGCCTGTGTTGAAGCGCCGCCACTATTTTTACTCACTAAAACATCCACTTTATACTTTTGCATCAAGGCTAACTCATCCTCAAAGGCAAAAGGCCCAATTGCTTTATGCCACTGAATAGAGTCAGGTAAAGCTGTTCTTGGTTTAACGGCTGTCCTTAAAATCTGTACCTGACCTTGTTTTCCGTACTGCGCTAATTTTTTTAGTGCCGATTCAGGTAGTTGACCGGCAGTTAAAAATACCGATTTTTGATCTTTTAAGCTGTCTAGCATCTCTGGCCAATTGGAATATTCTTCCCAACGGTCATCTTTTTCAGGCTGCCATGCCAAACGATGGAAACGCCAACAGGGGATCATACACTGATGTGCTCTTTTGATCGCACTTTCGCTCATTTTTTGTGCATATGGATGGGTTACATCCAAAATCGCCTGAACTTTATTGTCCCTGATATAAGCACTTAAGCCACCAAACTGAGTGAAGCCGCCGCTGATCACCTCACATGCTAGGTCGGGAAGTCGCACTAAACCCGCCACACTATAAATAACCGAACAGCCACTAGCATGAAGCGCACTGGCAAGATGACGTCCGTCAGCCGTGCCCCCCAGAATGAGTAGTTTCCTATCTGCTTTCTTATCTATCCTTGTATCTAGAGGCGAGTGCATCATTAGCTCGCTGAACCTACTATCTGACCCTGCCGGTTCACAACCCACAGCTCAACTTGAATAGACTCTGGCACCACGGCACAAACTTTATTAAGCGCCTTTTGGCAGATCGCATCAGCCAGGTTAACTTGCTGCTTCTGGCAAAGAGATAAGGCTTCGATACTGGTATTAGCTGCCAAAATATTTTTACTCAGCGCTTCGTCCGCTCCGTTTTCTGTCGCTACTTGAGCAAGGAATTCAAAATCAATCGATGATGCCCTGCTGTGAAGATCCATATGCCCTTGTGCTAACTTAGTAATCTTACCAAAACCACCGCAAAGGCTTAGCCGTTCGATGGGTACTTTTTTTAAATATTTCAGTACCGCACCGACAAAATCACCCATTTCTATTAAGGCCATTTCAGGCAATGCATATTTTTCTACCATTGCTGCTTCACTTTGGTTTCCCGTAGACGCCGCGATATGTTTAAAACCATTTGCGTTCGCGACATCAATGCCCTGATGTATTGATGCGATATAGGCAGCACATGAGAATGGTCTAACAATGCCAGTGGTGCCTAAAATAGATAGCCCGCCCAAGATACCTAAACGGGGATTCATGGTTTTTAAAGCAAGCTGTTCGCCGTTGGCAATTGACACCGTGACATCAAATCCACCCTGAAAATTGAACCGTTCTGCCAAGGCACTTAAATGTTCTGTCATCATTTTTCTGGGTACCGGGTTAATCGCTGGTTCACCTACCGCTAGAGCCAAACCCTCTCGCGTAACCGTACCCACACCTTCACCGGCATGAAATACAACACCTGGACCTGAAGTAAGCACTAACTTAACGCTGACTTTAGCGCCATGGGTTACATCAGGGTCATCTCCCGCATCTTTGATCGTCGCTGAAACGACTGAGTCAGAAGTCCATTGGTGTTCGCATATCACCAAGGTCACTACTTTTCCTTTCGGCAAGGTAACCTCTACTTGATGGATAGAGGCTTTTTCTTGTTCGGTTTTACTTAATAATCGATCAGTCTTATTCAATAACTGCTCTGCTGCAGCAACACAGCAAGCGGTTGCACATGTACCCGTGGTCAAGCCGGTTCGTAACTTCTTAGGCTGCTCTTCACTTTCAGACCACATGCTAAGTTCTCGTTTATTAACTTCCGGGCTATAGTAGCGGGTTAAAGCACCTGGCTAAGCCAAAATCCGCCAATTAAAACCGAGCAAGTGGCTACTAAGTAACGACTCCACTGAAACAGCCTGGTGTTAAATGAAGCTAACTTCTTCTGAGCAAAACCCAAACCCAAACCGAATAACGACATTGAAATTAGTACACCCAAGGAAAAAACTAGTAAATAGGCAGCGACATAAAACAGTTGCTCAACACCTGACTGCTGCCCTTGAGAAAAAAGTGGCACCAATGCCAAAGCCGGTGCACTGCCTGCCAAACCATGTAACATACCCACCATCATTGGTGCATGAGATGTTTGAGCTGGGTTTTTATCTAGCTGATCTTGATTGCTTTCTGTATGACTGACTTTATGGCTTTCTTTATGCCAATGGGTATGTACCAAATCGCCATGACAATGACTCTTCAAATGTAAGTTTTGCTTATGTATCCGCCAGAAACAAAATACACCAATCACAATTAACAACACCCCCACACCGGCTTCTGCCATGAGCTGAAGACCTTCAGGCAGTTGATAACCCAAACCAAAAAACAATGCCCCAATAACGAGCAACATACCGCCATGCCCTAATGCCCAACTAACGCAGAATTTTAGAGTTTTAAGAAAACCTGGCTTACGCGCACTTAAAACAGATACTGCCATGACATGATCCGCATCCAAGGCATGCACAATACCAAAAGTAAAACCTGCCATCATCATCGCCAATGGACTAACTAACATGTGAAAGCTCCACGGCTGGTTTTGTTTGCTTGTCAAATAGAAACAACTGCGCAATGGCGGTTGGATTATTCGCAAAGAAGAAATGTAAATAGCTGGCGGTTAAACCCTTTGAACGATAAATTGCTTCGCCAGGTGCAGGGTGTCGTTGTCTGCGCGCATAACTTAAAGGCGCTTGCGTTCCGGAACTTCGAGACCTGTGGTGCGCATGTCCTCGTAATTCGCCTTCAGGTAACACCGCGGTTTGCATACCCTGACAACCACGCTTGCCGCGCATGGCGCCTTGTCCGCTTAATATGCCGGTCATTGGATACGTTTGATCTTCCAAGTCACACAGGCTTTCTAGGCAATACAGAAAACCACCACACTCTGCCAAAATTGGCTTTTCAGTTTGATGGAAAGCTGAAATAGACACTAGCATGGTGGTGTTGTTAGACAGCCTTTCAGCATGCAACTCAGGATAACCGCCCGGCAACCAAAGGCCATCCGCTTCTGGAATTTTTTTATCATTAAGAGGCGAAAAGAAACAGTAACTGGCACCTAGTTCTATCAATAGGTCTAAGTTTGCCTGGTAGATAAAACTAAAGGCCTCGTCTTTTGCGACGGCGATAGTCAATCCTGCCAAAGATTTTACTAATGTTTCTTCTGTTTTGACGGGTAACCTGAAGCTAACATGCGAAAAGATATTTTCTAAATTTTCAATCCCTTGCGCACCGTTTATTAACGCACTTGCCCCGGCCTCAAAACACACTTCCAGTTGGTCTTCTGCTTCGGATGCTTGCACCAAGCCTAAGTGCCGTTCTGGCAAACTAATGGAAGGGTCACGTTTCAGGGTCGCCAACAAGGGAATATCGTCTGCCAAGGCGTCACGAATTAATTCTGCATGACGTTCCGATCCACAGTTATTAGCGATCAAGCCTTGAATTTTTATATCATCTCGATAACCGGCTAAGCCATTCATTATTGCAGCAGTTGTTTGCGCCATACCTTTTACATTCATCACAATGGCGATCGGAATACCAAAACACGCTGCTAGATCAGCGCTGGAAGGGTCACCATCAAACAAGCCCATCGCGCCTTCAACCAAAATAAAGTCTGCTTCTTGGGCTGCTAGAAACAAATGCGCTTGGCAATAAGCTTCACCTGCCATCCATATATCAAGTTGCTCAACAGGATGACCCGAAGCTTGAGCCAGTACTTGTGGGTCAAGATAGTCTGGCCCGGTTTTAAAAATACGTACCCGCTTACCCTGATTTTTTAACGCACGCGCTAATGCAGCAGTAACAGTAGTCTTGCCTTCACCTGAAGCTGGGCCTGCCAAAAAAAGTGCAGGACAAGAAACATGGCTGGATTGCTGTGTGATCTGACTCATTAGTATTCAATACCTATTTGTGCCTTAACACCTTGGCGAAAAGCATGACGTTCATCCTGCACAACACTGATAGTATCTGCTATCTCTTGCAGGCCTGTGGCCATCGTTCGCCCAGTCATAATGACATTCTGCATTTTAGGTCGAGCCTTTAGTGCTGCAACAATAGGCTCAGCGTCAAGATAACCATACTTAAACATGTAGCCAATTTCATCAAACACCAGCATGTCATAACGTTCATCTTGAAGCAGCTGCTCAGCCAACGCCCAGGCTTGTTTAGCCGCTAGAATATCCTGCTCTTTATCTTGGGTTTCCCACGTAAACCCATGACCCATCACATGCCAGTCAAGTTGAGGGTGGTCTTTAAATAGCTTGTACTCACCTGTCTCGGTACGACCCTTAATAAATTGAATCACTGCACACTTTTTCCCATGACCAAGCGAACGTGCCATAGTGCCAAATGCCGAACTACTTTTACCTTTGCCATTACCTTTCAATAATATAATAACGCCGCGCTCTTCTGTTGCTTTGGCAATCTTGGCATCCATTACCTTTTTACGGGATTGCATGCGCTTTTGGTGTTTTTCATCAATCATCTAACTGAACCTGAGGCTGAACTTGGTAAAAGTGGTGGTAGGCCTGATAAAGCCAAATACGATGCGCCTAATTGCTGAGCTATCTGTTTAGCACGGCCTCTTTTTACAGTAGAGGATTCGATATCAATAAGTGTGCACTCACCCGGTAAGGTAATACCTTTGACGGATTGTTTGCTTCTGCCATCGGTAATCAAGTAGCTGTTAATCGCTAGATCGGGCATTTTTTTGAGCACATTATCGAGGTATATCTGTGCGCGTTTAAGCGCGTTCACTAGCGGTGTTCCGCCTCCAGCACTGATTTGGTCCAAGCTAGCGCGGATATTTTTCGGGGCTCTGACTCTAGGTAAAATCGTATCAACGGTGTCGTTCCCAAAGGCCAATATAGTCAGCTGTTCACGCTTCAAATAAGCTTGATTAGCAATTTGCAGCACAGCGCCTTTGGCTTTAGATAGTAACTGACTCCCTAACGTTGAAGCTGAAGTATCGAGCAATACAATATTTAAAATTCGTTGGCCACTCCGCTGCTTCTGGTAAGCCAATTTCTCTGGCGGCCATTTACCCGCATTATTCGCTAGAGTTTCAAACCAATTAGGTATTTTTGACTGTTCTTTATTGCGATATTGACCGCCCGAAACCTGCCCCTTTGTTTTCGCAGGCGCTAGCCCTGAGGAAGAATGTTTCAATACATAATCATTGATAGCAGCAAAAGGCAAAACGTCTATATCTTTTGTAACGGGAGTCTCTGGGGCCATACTTCCCCATTGACCCTGGCCTTCTTTCTGCCTGGTTTCTTGCTGGGAGCCGTCTTGGTCTTTACGTGATTCTGGTGGTCGTTGAAAAGGGCTATTGGATTGAGATTGATTAGTATTAGACGAAGGTTTGTCTGAAGGCGGCGTTTGACCTGATTGATTCGGTGTTTGGTCTGATTGAGAAGGCGCTTTGCGTCGATGTGCTAATACCAACTCTTCGACCGCATCGATATCACCGATGTTCACACTACTCCGGTGGTTTAAAGCAGCATGCGCACCTGCCGCACGGAACCAAACAATGTCTGCTCTCAATCCATCTACATTGGCGGCTTCACAACGTCGCGCTATTTCAAGCCTTAAGGCATCAGCACAATTCACGGCTTCTAGTAATTTACGGGCCGCTTCAATATCCTCAACTAAAGCGTGTTGTTCTGCTTGGAACTGCTGACAAAATTTATCCGCATCCTGATCAAATGCTTCTCGACGCCGTACAATATCAACACGCTCGTTCAAGGTGTATTGACTAGTCAAATCAACGGCCAAACCAAAGCGATCATGCAGCTGAGGCCGCAACTCACCTTCATCAGGATTCATTGTTCCCAGTAAAATAAAGTCAGCAGGGTGTTGATGACTAATGCCATCCCGCTCAACACAGTTAATACCACTGGCAGCAACATCCAAGAGTAAATCTACCAAGGCATCATTTAGAAGGTTCACTTCATCAACATACAATACACCCTGATGCGCTTTTGCTAGCAGTCCGGGTTTGAATTCTACTTTTTGCTGGTCAAGTACTTGTTGAAGGTTGAGCGTCCCGGTGACCATTTCATCACTTGCCCCTAAAGGCAGCGTAATAAAATGATCTTTATCTTGTTCCGTTGAGTTAGGCCCAGCTGGAAGGATATCAGCTAGCGCTCGAGCTAATGTTGACTTAGCACTTCCTCTTGGGCCACTCACCAGCACACCACCAATCTTAGGATTGATAGCCGTTAACGTGAGGGCCAGTTTAAAATAATCCTGACCGACAACAGCAGTAAAGGGATAAGATGGCTCATCCTTAAGCTGGCGCATGGCCACCATCGAGCTCATTCACTAGGACTTTACGGTTTAATGCCCAGGCACTTAGTCCACCAATGGCTAACCAGAAAATTAAATTACATACACCACTGGCAATAATAAATTGATGATGTAATTCCATCAAAGTACTCACAGCACTTGCATCAGGATGGGCGAATTCAGGTCCGGCGACATGAGGCGCGCCAATCAGGAACGGCAAGGCAATTAACACCGGACCAAGCAGTTTAAAGTAGCCTTTTGCAAATGCGAGAACAGCCAGACCGATGCCTGAAGCCATCACGGTCAAAGTCCACCAACCCTGACGATTGTCAATTGGCGCAGCCTCAATACCGGGTATTTCAGGTGGTAAACCAATACCGGGAGCAGCAAAGAAGGCAATAAAACCAGCAGCGCCCCACAGCAAACCTTTTAGCGGCGAAAGTTTGGTTAAACCCTGAAGTTGAAGCTGACTCATCAAGGCTAATACAACCGCCGCAAAACCAATGCCTGCCAAGACATTTGAAAGTATCGTGTATAAGGTTCGTTCTGTTCCGTCTTCTGGCCCCCAGGCCTCAGCATCATGTACGTGGGCAGCTGCTGATCCATGATGATGATCTGCTAATACAGGTGCTGGCTCGGCAATTTCAAACTCTTCAGCCTGAAAGATAATCGGTGACACACTGAAATACTGGACGGCACTAAAAAGCAAGCCACTCAATAAGCCAACAAACAAGGCACAAAAAATAATTCGACGAAATAACATGCTTTTCTCCAAGCACTACTTTGGAGCGAGCTGATATAAAACATTCGGCATATACTAATTCTAATTGCGCCCAAAAAGGCACAAGCAACTAGTAATCACTGAGCTCACTCAAGAAATAAGTTTAAATATTTAGGACTTAGCTTTCTATCAGGTGCTTTTTAATGGCACGGAAAAGCTAATGAATGGCGCGTATCGTGTGCTGCATTATGCGCCGCATCCACAGGCACAAAACCCACTGCAAAAATCATCATGGCACCAAAAATCAACGCGCTCATGGTTTGAGTGATAGAAGAAAGGCCAGACTTTGAAGCAAGGACTTGGTTTGAAGCAACTTGAGTAGACATTTAGAACCCTCTGGTACCCACCGTACCGTTAAAATAGAACAAAAGAAAACAGGCCGGTCTTCGGGCTAAAAGAGTGTATTCACTATTGTTTACGCCTTCCCAGATACTGTAAACAGCAATTCAAGTGGCTTGTGTAAACAATTTCATGGTCAAACTCATTATCAAATAAAGTATCAAATGACAATTTAACCAGAACTCTATATTACCGATGCTGGGGCAGCGATGGAATCCGACAGTTCAAACTGAAAAACCATACTTCCCGATTATCCCTGCTAAAGGGCACCCATCTTACGAACCGGCAATGGTACGTCTGCGGTGGTGATTTTTCAAGCAATTTCGATATCATTGCGGCTTCTTTGGAATAGCTATCAACTTATATAAGTTTGTCTCAAGCTTTCCTGTCGACTTATACATCTCTACCTTGCCACCTAATTTTTGTAGCGATGCATTAAACTCGCCCTGATACAAAAGGTGCTTAAACTCTTTGAAGGATAAGCAATTAACCGCAGGTAGAAACTGATGGAGATCCGTCAAGCTAAAAACCAGACAGTTATTTTCTTCGGTAAAAAAAACATCACCGGCGAATGCATCCACTTGCGCTTTATAGTCACCCTGCGAAGTTAATACCTCCTTAAAAAAAGATAAGAGCGCTAGATGCAAGTTCAATGATCCAAACGGTATAAGGACTGTATCTTTTCAATAGTGCCATCTTGATACATGGCTTTAAGCGCCTTATTCAATCGCTCTATCGCCCCTTTAGGCACGCTACGATGACACGCCATTCCCTTCAAGGTAATAAAAAACGTCATCGCTAGCTCGGCTATTTTTTCACGCTTTTCGACCATCAGATATTGTGCTGATAGTAAATCTGAAGCCCATAAATCGATACGCTTCGCCTTAAGCTTGAAGATATTGGATTCAGCATCAGTGACTAAGTCAACGTTAAACTTTAAATTCTTTAAGTACTCACTGATACCACTACCCAAATAACTACCTATAACATAGGGCTGCGCATCTGTTAATGTCCTGATATTAAGCGACTCATCACCTATTCGTTTAAAGAAGCCATGTCGAGAAATAACAATTGGACTGACCCATAAAAATTGCGCTTCTCTTTCCTGGCTTCGCTCCACAGGAAAAATACAGGTATGAGTATTTTTAAGCGCCATCATCAAAGCACGCTTAGCCGGCACGATATCTAAAGTATAACTAAGCTCTGTACGCGCCATCAGCTTTTCTATCACTTGAACCGCAGCACCGGTTATCTTGTTTCCTTCGGTATAAACATAGGGGGCATTCTTATGCGCCAGCAAATGCAAATCAAAATGATCAGCACTTGCCTGGAATGCCAGAACCAATAAAAAAAATAAAGAGTAAATGAAGCCTCTAGTGCTCATCTCCCCTCTCCTTAAAAATGACATACCCAACAGTATAGGATTGTCTGACTGATTTGCCATTTAACTATTTTACTAACAGGCTTAATCGCTACTCATGATTATATTAGGAAAAATATGACGAGGGTCTTTTGCTTGCTGGGAAATTTTCGCCGCCACCTTACGTGCAATATCCTGATAGAGTAAGGCAACTTCACTATCTGGCTCTGCCACTACGGTAGGTGTACCCGCATCGGTTTGTTCTCGAATGGTTTTATGCAGCGGCATCTCACCCAACACTTCGGTTTCATAGGCTTGTGCAATACGTTCACCACCACCTTCCCCAAATAAAGGTTCGTGATGGCCACAATTGCTGCAAATATGAACACTCATATTTTCAATCACACCCAACACAGCGATGTTCACTTTTCGAAACATCTCAATGCCTTTTTTACAATCTAGCAAGGCTATATCTTGAGGGGTAGTAACAACGACAGAGCCCGTGACTGGAATTTTTTGGCCCAAAGTAAGCTGGATATCTCCCGTGCCTGGCGGCATATCAACAATTAAATAATCAAGATTTTTCCACTTCGATTGGGTAATTAGCTGCAATAGCGCGCCGCTGACTTTTGGACCACGCCACACCATAGGTGTATTGTCATCAACCAGAAATGCCATCGACATCGCCTGAATTCCGTGCACCTCTATCGGTACAAAATATTTACCCTCTTCAGTATCTGGACGAACCCCTTCTGCGATCCCTAACATCACCCCCACACTCGGCCCATAAATATCCGCATCGATGATGCCGACACTAGCGCCTTCTTTCGCCAAGGCTAGCGCTAAATTTACTGACGTTGTACTTTTACCGACACCCCCTTTACCAGATGCGACGGCAATAATATTTTTAACGCCCGGCAAGGTTTTCAAATCATTTTGCGCTTGATGGACCGACACCTTTGCGGAAATTTGTATATCGACAGATTCAACCCCGTCAACAAACTCAATATTGGTTTCGAGTATCTGCTTCATGCCCCCCATGATGCTGCTACACACATAAGGCATCTCAACAACCAACTTAACCGCCGCCCCTTCACACGTTAAAGATTTAATCGCTTTCAGTTGATACAGATCCTGACTCAAATATGGGTCCGAATAATTTTTAACAGCGTCTTCAAGGGATTGTTGACTGATGACTGTCATAACTCTCTCACTAGGCAAGGTATAATTTGAGCGCATTTTAGCAGGCTAACTTAGAATAGCGACCATTAGCGCAGATTAGTCAGAAAATGACGTTGGAGAAAATATTCTACCGCTCAAGAGCGAATACTTTCACTCTTGAACAAACTAAAACTTTTGATTAGAACCTCATACGAACCGTGGCAGCAAGTAGCTTTGTATCTTCCCCTGCAAACGTATATTCAGCTTCAAGGTCAAACTCTTTATAAACATTAAAACCGCCCCCAAAACCATAGCTTACGCCACTATCATTTTTACTACCCAGCTCTTCTTTTAGATAACCGAGTTTTCCAATAAAATAGCCTTCACCTTCGGAGCGATAGACTGCATAAAGCGCTGTGTTGGTTATCTCGACAGTATCCGCTTCACCTATCGTGTAATCAAATTCAAGCGACAATATCCTGTCAATACCCACACCCGCCTGAAAACCTAACATGGAAGCACTATCATCGCCTTCATCTATCAATAATGAGCCCACCTGAAAACCAAAATAAAAGCCGTTCCTTAATAAATCTGCTGAAAAGGCAACAGTACTCATTGATAACAGTGACAGTACTATCGCCATTTTAAATAAATTCATACCTTGCCCTTCGTTTTATGCACGTGATTTTTAAACATATACCTTAGATGAATTATTCAATATTTAATAGCAGTTTTCGTGTAATGAAATACATAGATGATGAGACTGGGAGCGTCTTTTTCCTTATCTAGCGCCTGAATGGAAAGTACAAGAAGTCTCATTTCATATAAAGAAAAATCTGACGCTTTTTTGAAACACGTCACGTGTTTATTGCGTAGAGCCAGACCTTACGATCTACGTATCATATCCTTACGGTATTGCTCAGGAGATTTTCCATACCAGCGGCGAAATGCCCGAGAAAGACTCGTGACATCTGAAAAACCAAGCGCATAAGCAACTTCACTAATATTTTTGTTTGCCCGCTTAATGAGTCTAGCCGCTTCTTGTTTTCGGACAGTTTCAAGTGTCGATTTAAAGTTAGTAGATTCACAGTCTAGACGGCGTTGCAATGTTCGTACGCTTATACCAAACTCTTTTGCAAGCAACTCAATACTCAAACTCTCATGACTAAGGTTAGATCGGATAAAGTGCTGAATTCCCAGCAATAACTTCGAATCTTCTAATAGCGCTGCTTCCTCTAACCAGCTTTGCTCACACCTCAACATAAGTTCATGATTAGCATAAATTGATGGTTCATGCGTCGCAGGACTAATAAAGTGAATCATATAGCTATCGCTCCCCCATTTGATGGGAGACTTAAAATAATTTTCTAACATAGCATTTTCTGCACAATCTAACGAAACACACCCAAGGCCTTTGTCCTTAGGTCTGTCTGGTTGAGTAATGAATTCTTGCTCGCTATTAGCTATCTCAACAAGCTGTACAGTAACCTTGCTAGGATTAATAAAGCGAGCGGTCTTCAAAATAGAGGCTAAAAAACTAATCGCAACTGATGCGCGAATTTTTTGTTTAGAATTTGATTTAAATCCAAAAAACAAAGGACTTCCTTCTGAAACAAAAAACTCAATGCCATTGGTGGTTGATTTTCCGTGCTTATTAAAAAGCTGTAGCGCTTCAAAAAATGAACTCGCTGATAACATTGCCATAGATAGAGAATTAAAAGCGGTGGGTAAAACACCTAACCGAGTTACAATACAAGCACTCTTGCCATACATTGCTTCAGCTGCATCAAGAACATCATTATAAACATCAAATGAACAATAACCTTTAGTAAGAACCTCAGGATCTATACCGGCTTTATTTAATATCGCAACATCATTCCATCCAGCCATTCTAAACCCTGTTAGACAGGCTTTAATCCATGAGGTCACGCAATAATAGCCATCCATGTTGAGCTCTCTCTTAATTAAATTAGTTACTTTAGTGTTTTTACTCAATTAGGCATCATCAAACACATATGATTCAAGTGGATATCGTGAACCTAATCTTTATTTTTGTGATTTGTGCATTCTAACCTGCCTATATATTGTGGCACCATTTTCAAATTCTAGAACGCCCTCGCTACGGCGCTATTTCTGGATAAGCACTAATTATCGACCGTTGACGTTGTAGCAAAGCAGCATTGAGTTGCTGCTAGCATCACTCATAAAAAAACCGCCCAGAGGGGCGGCTTATTCGTACAAGGTAGACAAATAACCACCTACCTTAACATTCTTAAGCGGAGCTTTTACAACAGTGACTGCAGCTCAGGCCAAAGTAGATTTGCCATCTTTATTGAACCACTTGTAGTCGGGTGGATACCATCAAAAATGATATCACTATCATTGATCACTGAGCGTGGATCAACAAATTTGCATGATACATTTGAGTTACGACAAGCTAGAGATAGACGTTCACCGCCATAATCAGACGATTCTTCCAGGCTGTCCAGTCGGAATAATGCATTTTTAGTATGGTAGTAACCAAGGTAAATAACATTATCAACACCTTGTGCACCCATGGTATTTAACAAGTTCGTCGCTTCTACTTGTAAATCATTGATCTGGTTCTTACACTTTGAGCTTAAACGACCCCACTGCCACCAGTAAGTTTTACATCTGTTTGGATCGAATAAAATCGCAGGGATTAGTATGTCGTTACCGGCACCATCCATAATGACAGTGTCAATATTAGCATTATCATTAACCGCTACCGAGAACTGGTCTTCTATAGAGGTAGCTAATATTCCGCCTGTGATTTCAGCACCTGACAGCGTATAGCTTCGGAAAGTTTCACCAGCATAGTCTTCCAAGACATCCTGAATCTTACCTGATAAAGCAAATATAGAGTCACCTATAAATATTACTTGATCGTTATCCGCATCGGATACTCTAGGGTTACTTGCCAAGCTACCTAGACCACCACAAGCGGTTAAGGATGTTGCGATCATGAGTGTTGTGATTAATCTTACCGGAGAGAGTGCTTTTGCTTTATCAAGCATTTTCGTAGTCATGCTGTTCATGAAAATTTCCTATTCTATTGTTTTTGTATTAAAAATTTATTATTTCGTCAAACACTTACTGTTTATTTTTTTGTTATTATTGTTGTTCAGTAAATATCTACTTATTTAAGTTACCTTCATTTCTCTTTTATATGCATCTCTTTGCATGCCAAAAATGTGGCATTTCATGCCAATAAAAAGAACTGTGAAGAAAGACTCACTTTATTACATTTATCAAAAGTAAACTTGACGTAGAAACTTCACTATTTTTCAGAGCGAAGATATTAATTTTATTAGGGGGGCTTACTGGGGAAAATGTTAGCTCAAGAGCGAAAGCCTTCGCTCTTGAATCAATACAGGGTTTTGACTAGAACATAAAGCGTGCAGTTACAGCTATTAGAGATACATCAGCATCAACAAGAGTGTATTCTGCTTCAACACCAAATTGCTTGTTAAAATTATAACCTCCTCCAAAACCATAACTTAAGCCACTATCATCAGAATCGGCATCATCAGCATCAAATGTTGAATTACCTTTACTCACTTCAAAGTCGACTTTAACAATACCGATTTTACCTAAAAAATATCCCGGGCCTTCAGACCGATATGTGCCATACATAGCCATTGAAGAAAAGTCTAGATCCACACCACCGCTCAGATCTGAAGAGCCAGAATTATATTCAGCTTCTATTGACCAATTGTTCCTAAAATCTACACCGCCTTGCACGCCAAAAGTAGACGTATTATCGACACCAGAAACATCAATTAAAAAACTACCCGCTTTTAGACCTAAATAGAAGTCTCTCGACTTATCTTCTGCGAAAGAGGCAGTACTGATTAATGACATCGTCAAAATTAATGCTTGCTTATAAAAGTTCATAACTATCCAATTATTGATAGGTTTTAGTTTCGGCGTATACCATAGACGAATTATTCGACGCTTAACAGCGGAGGTTGGCAGCACTTAAGATGTACAGAGCTAACCAGAATGTTGCTTCTTCAGGTATTGTTACTGATAGGTATTGTTACTGATAGGTATTGTTACTGATAGGTATTGTTACTATCTCAAGGATAAATCTCAATTAAGAGCTTTTATTTAGGAGGCTACAAAAATAACTTTAGAGGTTTTTCAAACACACAAGAGCGGCTCTCTTAGCGTTATTCTGCAATAATAGAGCCGCTATTGAACAAACATAATACTCTGACTAGAACATATAACGGCCGGTAACGGCAAACACAGAAATATCCGAATCTACAATATTATACTCAGCTTCAATGCCAAATTGTTGATTGAAATTATACCCACCACCCAAACCGTAAGCCAAGCCAGTATCATCGGCTTCTCCTGAGAGACCACCACTAATTTCTATTTCATTTTTCGCCACACCAATTTTTCCTAGAAAATATGCTTGCCCTTCGGATCTATAAATACCATATAATCCCATTGAAGACACATCAATATCCACACTTTTTACATCGGTTGAACCAGTGCCATATTCCAGCTCAATAGACCAATTATTACCAAAACTATAACCGCCCTGAAAACCGATCAGTGTCGGGTCATCTACGCCGGAAAGGTCGAGCATAAACATGCCAGCTTTTAGTCCTACATAACCTCCTTCATGAACCTGAGTCTCAGCAAAAGATACAGAACTAATTAGTGACATAGACAAAACAAGTGCTTTTTTAAAAAAATTCATAATAACCCCTTTTATTTATATTTAAGCTGGTACTCTAGACGAGTTAATCTGTATTTAAAAGTTCTTTTCTGTCCAGAGTTAACACCTATATCAAGCATGGACAAACTTTCTACAGTTTTTTCTACCTTCTCAGCCTAGCTTCTGCTCATATTCACCCTTAATTAAAGCTCACAGGGAGAATATTTCTAAACGCCCAAAACAGAAATCATATTCACATTTATTACTTCAAGGTGAAAATTATTCAATAGATAGGTATGATAGCGCCGATTTTGCGCCCTTATGGGCGGTACTTTTTATAATTTGTTATTTAACCGAAAGAGTTGATACTTCTGTGCGAAAGATTCTAGTCACCAGCGCCCTACCCTATGCCAATGGCCCTATACATTTAGGCCACTTGTTAGAATACATTCAAACCGACATTTGGGTACGCTTTCAGAAATCTCGCGGCGAGAAATGCACTTACGTTTGCGCCGATGATGCCCATGGCACAGCCATAATGTTGCGTGCTGAAAAAGAAGGCATTACCTCTGAGCAATTAATTGCACGTATTAATGCAGAACACCAGCTAGATTTTTCTGATTTTTTAATAGAGTTTGATAATTACTATTCAACACATTCGCCCGAAAATCAGTCTTTATCTGCCGCTATTTATAATGCCTGTTTAGCGGATGGGAAAATTGCTAGCCGAAGCATTACCCAAGCGTTTGATCCTGAGAAGCAACTTTTTCTGGCGGATCGTTTTGTCATCGGCACTTGTCCAAAGTGTAAAGCTGAAGACCAGTACGGTGATAACTGCGAAGTCTGTGCGGCCACGTACAACCCAATGGATCTTATCAATCCTAAATCAGCTATTTCGGGTGCTACGCCGGTTGAAAAAGACTCTGAACACTTTTTCTTTAAATTACCTGAGTTTTCAGACTTTTTAAAAGACTGGACCCGAAGTGGCACGCTTCAGCCTCAAATAGCCAACAAGCTTTCGGAATGGCTTGATGCAGGTTTGCAAGAGTGGGATATAAGTCGCGATGCCCCTTATTTCGGTTTTGAAATACCTGGCCAAGCAGGTAAATACTTTTATGTCTGGTTAGACGCGCCCATTGGTTACATGGCCAGCTTCAAAAACCTGTGTGATAAGCGCGATGACTTGAACTTTGATGACTACTGGAAAGCCGGTTCTGATACCGAGCTATATCATTTCATTGGCAAAGATATCGTTAATTTTCACGCTTTATTTTGGCCTGCCATGCTGAAGTGTGCCAATTATCGTACCCCTAGCGCAGTTCATGCACATGGTTTTGTAACAGTGAACGGTAAAAAAATGTCCAAGTCTCGTGGCACGTTCATTAAAGCCAGAACCTATTTAGAGCATTTGAATCCTGAATATCTGCGTTACTATTTCGCCGCTAAGCTCACTAATAACGTTGAAGACCTTGATTTAAATCTGGAAGACTTCGCGCAAAGAGTCAATTCAGACTTGGTCGGGAAAGTAGTGAATATCGCCAGCCGCTGTGCCGGTTTTATCACCAAACGATTTGATGGCACCTTATCCGCTGAATGTGAAGAGCTTGAACTGCTAGCGAACTTCACCTCTGCAGGAGATGAGATCGCCGCTTTATATGAGTCTCGTGAATTTGGTAAGGCAGTAAGAAAAATAATGGAACTAGCTGACTTAGCCAACCAATATATTGATGACAAAGCACCTTGGGTGATTGCCAAAGAAGAAGGTAAAGAAGCACAGCTGCAACAGATTTGTTCAAATGGCATCAACATGTTCCGCCAACTACTTACTTATCTTGCCCCTATATTACCTAACATGACAATTATGGCTGAGGGTTTCTTAAACGTTAAGCTTGACTGGGCGTCGCGTACTGATTTGTTGCTTGATCATAGCATTAACAAATTCAAACCGATGATGACCCGCGTTGATTTAAAAGAAATAGATAAAATGCTTGAAGCTTCTAAGGAAGCAGCAGCAAGCGAAATGCAATTGGGCAAAAAAGCAGAAACTGAAAAGACAAATAAGCCAGACCAAGTGGCAATAGAGCCGATTGCAGCAGAAATTGAATTTGATGACTTTGCCAAGGTTGACCTACGCGTTGCACTAATAAAGAATGCTGAACATGTTGAAGGTGCGAAGAAACTGTTAAAACTTACGCTAGATCTTGGCGGCGAACAAAAACAGGTTTTTTCAGGCATTAAATCCGCCTATCAGCCTGAGAACTTAGTCGGTAAATTAACCGTGATGGTCGCGAACCTGAAACCGCGTAAAATGAAATTCGGCATGTCCGAAGGCATGGTATTAGCAGCAGGACCTGGCGGAAAAGATATTTGGTTACTCGAACCTCATTCAGGTGCACAACCTGGCATGAGAATAATGTAAGAGAGTGGAATTGAAATAAGCGTATGAGTGAATTTTTACTAATTCTGGTCAGTACCATTTTGGTCAACAACTTTGTCATGGTCCAATTCCTTGGACTCTGTCCTTTCATGGGTGTTTCCAACAAGCTGGAAACTGCCATGGGCATGTCTCTGGCCACGACTTTTGTACTGACGCTGTCATCTGTTTGCAGCTACTTAGTATTCACTTACTTACTTCAGCCACTAGGGCTTGAGTACCTTCAAACGATTACCTTCATTTTGGTGATCGCCGTCGTGGTGCAATTTACCGAGATGGTAGTCCGTAAGACTAGTCCGATGCTGTATCGCGTTCTCGGCATCTTTCTCCCCTTGATCACCACAAACTGTGCCGTACTGGGCGTGGCATTATTAAATATTAAAAAACAAAACGGTTTTGTTGAATCTATTCTTTATGGCTTTGGTGCTGCTGTTGGCTTTTCGTTGGTGCTGATTTTATTCTCTGCCATGCGTGAACGCATTACGGTAGCAGACGTACCCAAACCTTTTCAGGGTTCAGCGATTGGCATGATCACCGCTGGCCTAATGTCGCTCGCTTTTATGGGGTTCACCGGTTTGGTGAATATCTAGATGAGTTTAGTCATAACACTAATTTCAACTGCAATCCTTGCACTGCTAGGGCTAGCCATTGCCTTTGGCGGCATTTTAGGCTTTGCGGCGATTCGTTTTAAAGTCGAAGGCAACCCTATTGTTGATGAAATTGACAGTATCCTGCCTCAAACACAGTGTGGACAATGTGGTCATCCGGGCTGTCGCCCTTATGCAGAAGGCATTGCCGCAGGTGAGGATATCAACAAGTGCCCACCGGGTGGTGAAGCCACTATTCAAGCATTGGCCGATTTACTGGATGTAGATGCACCTTCGCTAGATGCTGAACATGGCGAAGAAAAACCCAAACAAGTTGCCATTATTCGAGAAGCAGAATGCATCGGCTGTACAAAGTGTATTCAAGCCTGTCCAATAGATGCCATATTGGGTGCCGCAAAACATATGCATACCGTAATAGAGTCGGAATGCACCGGCTGTGATTTATGTGTCGAGCCCTGCCCGGTAGATTGTATTGATATGGTGCCTGTCGAAAACGGGCTTTCCAGCTGGTATTGGACCGCACCAAAAGATGCCCATATTATTGCGACAGATAAGCCCCCTCACTCAGAAGGAGCGTCT
>Ga0105350_10000499_pt1 | contig 26109 bp, 27 predicted proteins | sample EN1Hudsemesocosm_FD_83506 | JGI IMG/M metagenome (GOLD analysis project Ga0105350, IMG submission 83506) | Methane-oxidizing microbial communities from mesocosms in the Hudson Canyon - EN1E Hudson Canyon | ecosystem: Environmental > Aquatic > Marine > Cold seeps | place: Hudson Canyon... | reverse complement strand
TGTCAGTGAGGCCATTAAATTGCTCTAAAAACTTTGTAAACTGTGCTGGGATCATAGACCACCTCCTTATTAACTGTAATTATATACAGTATTGCAACAGTTTACAAAAACATAGCCTTTTTATATAAGGATTATCTAATTTAATTAATGTTCTACTTTGTAAATTGACTAACTCGATACTGTCCCTAAAATATTCTTCCCACAGTTTGTTAAAACTGCCATCTTCGAAAGCAATTTTAAGTCCTTTTTCAACTCGATTGGCATTCTCTATATTGTTTTTATCGGTGACAAAAAACCGGGGTAGGGGATAATACAGAGCGATACAGGGTTCAATAACTAAATTGGGGTAAGTTACACGTTCCGTTTCGTATTCGGCTTTGATTTCGTTGATACCTCGAAAAAACAAATCAACTCTATCTAAACTCAGTATTTCAAATATGCTTTTGTAATTGGCAATAGTGTAAACATTGAGCCCATTGTGTTTTAAAATATCACTGTCTAACCAACCAATGCCTTGTGCGATAATGGCCTTGCTAATGCCTTCTTTATTATTAATGGCGCAATAACTGTTTTGGCGTTTTTTATTTGTGAATGCAACACGATAGCCAGACATACCACGATCAATAGGAAATTTTATGACACGAAAATCTTCGAGTAACTCGTCAGTGATCGACACTCTAAAAAAATAATTTGAATAGATGCTTTTGTGCATCTGTAATAAAAGCCGGCCCTGATTAATGCCCTCAGCGGTTGCTTGTAATCTAAAGTCTCCGTATTCCTCTTTTGTTTTATTAAGCGCTAATTCCAATACTTTTTGCATATAAATAAAACGTTGGTCCTCTTTACTCTCAGGGCCTTTGTATGTAAAAACACTGCCCTGTGCCATACAAACACTGATTACAGTAAAATACAGAATTGAAATAATAACGGGCTTGATCACGATATAAACCTCAGATTAACTCTGTTCATTTTTGTTGATATTAGTAAAACTTAACACTTTCAAAGGGCTATAGCTTAGCCCGCAACTTGCCCGTTTTTCCAACATAATTATAGTTCTACTACTTTTCAGGAGTCTAGAGTATGCGGGGAAATCCAGCAAATTTTTAGATAATGGCTGATTAATGCAGAACAAATCAACGCCCTATATCGTTACTAAGTGGTTAGTTACTCAAAATTGCCCAAGTTTTTAAATTATATATAGACCGTCATCAATTTATCTTCTCCGGCAACAACTTGATAATAGTGGGCTTGAAGGCCTTTGATTTTGTCGCTATTAAGTAAAGTAATGGGGCATAAGATGCTGCTTAATTGTCTTTTCATCTTAATAATAGAGAATTCCGCAAGCACTTGTCCTTGTTCGAAGTGTTCACCTTGTTTGATGACTCTTTTAAAACCTTCTCCCATCATAAGATGCGAATCAATGCCAAGCTGTATTTGCATCTGTAGACCATTCTTTGCTTTTATCCTCAATTGATTAGCCAATTCTGGAAAAAGTAACATTGTGCCAGAAAATGGTGCCAATACTTGGTGTCCGGAAGGTTTAATGGCGACCCCTTCACCAAAAAGTCGCTCAGTAAACATTGCGTGGGGCACGTCATCTAATCGTATTACTTTACCTGTTAACGGACTCGATATATCTACAGCTTTTTTGTGTGTCGGAACTGAGTTTGCGTCTACTAGGCGACTAAATAATCCCATCCTACCCTCTATTAACCAAAATAACGGATAGGTTTTTAATCTGTTTAGTCTGTGATGAAATCTTTGGCATAATGCTCAGTTCTGTTTTTTGAGTATGATAGCAAAACAGTCGGCTGTAATGTTGTCAAGCTGAGGTTATCCACTGTTCCTGTGGATAACTCTGTTCAGTTCTGTTTATATTGTTCGTAATTAATTGATATATAAGTATAAATTAATGTTGGTCGTAAAGTGCTCGATAGCTTGGAGCTTGATTGAAATTGCATCATTTAAGGTGAGTTTATTATGGACAACATGCAAGTAGTGGCATTAGTACAGAGCCATTTAACGACATTATCTATGAGCAGGTCATATAGTAACGTCTTTGAATTAGATGCATCTATTGTACAAGTTGTTAAACTTGGGAACTGTGTTTTAAGCTATACACAGAAACTCTATAAAGTTGTTAATACGAGGGCGTAAAAGGCTTGTTTTGTGCTGTTTGTGTAATTTATGTTGTAACCATTAAGACAATTTGCCTTGAGTAAAGAAGGAAAAGTATGCAGGTTTTGGATATTTATGCGGGGAAAAATGCCCTTGCACGTATTAAACAAGAGGGCTTCAGTGCAAATTTATTTGACTATATGTTGGGCGCGTCAGGGGGGCCTAAGTGGTTTGTATTAGCGGGGCTTGATCGTTATATCTTTCCCGAGTTTTTCGCAGGGCGAACAAAACCTTTAAATATTATTGGTTCGTCAGCCGGAGCATTTCGGTTTGCCTGTTTTGCGCAAAAAGACCCGTTGTCGGCTATTAATCGTTTAGCCGAGCGTTATTCCCATACTGTTTATTCTGATAAGCCAACGGCCAAAGAAATCACTGAAAAAGGCGCGGCATTGCTGAGTTATGTTTTAGGTGAAAATGGTAGCGAAGAGATTATTAACAACCCGGTCATTAAAGCACATTTTATCGTTGCAAAATGTAAAGGGTTAACTCAATTCGAAGCAAAACCAATACAAATGACCGGCCTTATCGCTAGTGCTAGTGCTAATGTATTAAAACGAAAATGGTTAGAAAAGTTTTACCAACGCTATTTGTTTTCGTCGCCAAGCTCCGATTTAATACTTAATGATCCGAATAAAATGCCATCATATTCTGTTCCATTAACGGCTGAAAATTTGCCTCAGGCTTTAATGGCATCTGGCTCTATTCCTATTGTGATTGAAGGAGTAAGGGATATTGTTGGTGCCCCTAAAGGCATGTATAGAGACGGTGGTATTATTGATTATCATTTTGATTTAACCTTTGGTCCACAAAAAGGATTAGTGCTTTATCCGCACTTTTATTCAAAACCTGTACCGGGCTGGTTTGATAAATCTCTGAAAAAGCGGTTACCACATGCTAGTAGTTATGAAGATGTGGTCATGCTGGTACCCTCTGATGAGTTTGTGGCTAGTTTACCTTATGGTAAAATACCAGATAGAAAAGATTTTGAAGATATGCCAGCAAAGCAGCGTATTGAATACTGGCAAACTGTGATTTCAAAAAGTGATAGTTTAGGTCAAGCTTTTAAGCACATGTGTGATAATCAACAGGTTGTTGAACATATTAAGCCCATTGAGTTTAGCTGATATAGACTGATTAAATTTAACCTTACTGAAAAAGTAAAAAGGTGGGTATTTGAATAGAGACTGGTTGTTTTTATTGGCTGCGGTATCGGCGTCTTTGATTGCTTCCTATTTAGGTTGGGTGTATTTATCTCTTCTACCGTTATTGATTTTCACTTTATTAAATTTGATTAAAAATAGGCAAAAACAATTTTCTTCTGACCATTCAGCTCAAAACCAACTCCTAACTGAAATCGTTGGAGTAATCCATGAGTGTGAGGAGAATATAAAGCATATTTCTACCACTCAATCCGAAGCGATGAGCATGCTAAATAGTGCATGTAAAAAGTTATCTTTGTTGCAATCTATTACGGACCAACGTTTAGATAAACTTGACGATCAACAGAATACACAGTTACAGATTTCAACTATCACCCATGAAATTATCAGTGGTTTGCAGTTTGATGATATTAATCAGCAAAATTTGTCATTTACCAATGAAACACTTAGCTTTGTTCGTGGCCTAATAAGTGACTTAGTTTTACATGGTGGTGACTCCTATGAGAATAAGGTAATTGAACAGTTGAAGCGTATTCATAGTCTACAATCAAAAAAGCTTAATCCTGTTGCGTCGACTAAACTAGAAGCTGGTTCTGTAGATATTTTCTAGTTTTGGCTATAAAAGTTGGCTTAACATACTGAAAATAATCTATATTTATCCCATATAATTTGATGTTAAGCTGCTTATCTGGTTTAACGTTATGCTCTGTTTGCAAGAGCCCCAGTCGTCACAAAGTGAGAACAACTAGACAATGAATCCACATATTCTTATCGTTGATGATTCACCTTCTATCCGGCAAATGGTAGAGATGACCCTAAAGTCTGGGGATTACCAAGTTACAGCAGCTGAAGACGGACAAGCTGCCTTGGAATTGTGTCAACAACATCAATATCAATTTGTGTTAACTGATCAAAATATGCCAAAAATGGATGGTATTACTTTGGTTAAATCTCTAAGAGGGATTGATAGTTATAAACGGACTCCCATCATAATATTAACTACCGAAGCTAGTGATAGTATGAAGTCTCAGGGGCGTGAGGCCGGCGCTACTGGCTGGATGGTAAAACCTTTTGATCCAAATAAACTTCTTCAAGTTACTGCTAAAGTGTTGGGCTAGAATTAGGGAGCTACATCAATGTCTATTGACATGAATCAGTTCCACGGTGTGTTCTTCGATGAAAGTGAAGAACATTTAGTGGAAATGGAAGAAGTGTTAATGACACTTTCAGTGGAATCCCCAAATCCTGAAGATTTAAACTGTATTTTTCGTGCCGCTCATTCAATTAAAGGCGGCAGTGGGATTTTTGGTTTTGATGCCCTTACGGGGTTAACCCATGTTATGGAAAGCCTTCTAGATCAAGCGCGAAAAGGGCAAACTCATTTAACCACACCTATAGTCAATACGTTACTTACTACCGGCGATTTACTGAGAGCTATTTTAAATAGTTACCGAAACAAAGAAGACATTGATTGGGCTGCTATTGAAGCGGGTACGCAGGCGTTAAATGCTGTCATTGATGATAATAAATCTGCTCAAAATAATGAAGAAAATGAACAAGGGTTTGGTTTTTTTACGCCTATTGATTCTTCAGAAGTAAATGAAAATGTTGATTTTGGTTTATTTGATGAAAATGAATTTTCTAAGGATGTTATCGATGATGAAGTCAAAAGTACGCCCTCAAACGAAAGTAATGGATTTGGCTTTTTCGAACCACTTGAATCAGTTTGCGATCAGGGCATTAGAACCCCCGTTTTGTCTGAACATGACGCGGTTATTCAAGATGACTTAGATTCAACTAAAACTAAGCCTTCGAATACGGTTAAATCAAACAGCAAAAAAACAGTGGTCAAAGAAAGTAATAGTTTACGAGTTGATACTCAAAAAATTGATTCGTTGGTTAATTTGGTCGGGGAATTAGTGATAACCCAATCGATGCTCAAACTTGCCAGTGAGGATGTGTTTGGCCATGGAACTGAAAAGTTACAAGAGGCGCTAGAAATTTTAGACCGAAATGTGCGACAAGCCCAAGAGACCGCTATGTCTATGCGCATGTTACCTATGTCATTTGTGTTTAACCGATTTCCTCGTGTTGTCAGAGATCTAGCGGCTAAATTAGATAAAGAAGTTGAGCTAGTGATAGAAGGCAGCAGTGCTGAAATTGACAAAAGTTTAATTGAAAAACTGGTGGACCCGCTTACTCATTTAGTCAGAAATAGTATTGATCATGGCATTGAGTTACCTGCCAAACGGCTCGCTGCGGGAAAACCACAGGTAGGTAAAGTCACACTCAAGGCTGAACAAGGTGGTGGCAGTATTTTGATCAGTATTGTGGATGATGGAGCGGGCCTAGATAAACAAAAAATATTAGAAAAGGCTAAACAAAACGGTATCGAGACCCATGACAAAATGCCTGATTCTGACATTTGGAAATTGATTTTTGCTGCCGGTTTTTCTACCGCCACTGAAGTCACTGATTTATCAGGGCGTGGGGTGGGGATGGATGTGGTTAAACAAAATATTGAATCTATTGGTGGACAAGTTGAAATTGAATCTGAGCTTGGTAAAGGCTCGCGATTTATCATCCGCTTACCGTTAACGTTGGCTATTTTGGATGGCATATGTGTTTCTGTTGGTGATCAAGTATTTATTATTCCACTTACACAGATCGTAGAATCTATTCAGCCCGTCAGTAACCAAATCAAAACATTAGTCAACGAGCAGATGTTATGGATAAGAGATGCATACTGGCCGATCTTACCCTTATATGAGTATATGAATATACAAGGCGCGGAATCAGATCCTACTCAAGCAATAGTCGTACTCATTACCACTGCTAATAAACGTTTTGGTTTGTTAGTTGATGGTTTAGTAGGGCAGCAACAGGTTGTGATTAAAAGTTTAGAACATCATTACAAACCCGTACCCGGTGTCGCTGGCGCAACTATTATGGGAGATGGCAGCGTAGCCTTTATTCTAGATGTTGAATCATTAGCATCTACTGTGAACCAACCATCTGTAGATATAGAGGTCAAAATTGCCTAAACAACAAATAGAAACGTTAGCCAAAGATACTGAACATGAGTTTTTAACTTTTGTCTTAGGCGAAGAAACTTATGCCCTAGATGTCATGACAGTGAAAGAAATTCGTGGATACCAGCCAGTCACTAAGATAGCCAACGCTCCAGACTTTGTAAAAGGTGTGCTGAATCTTAGAGGCGATATTGTGCCTATCATTGATTTAAGAATTAAATTTTCTGTTGGTGAAGCCACTTATAACGAATTTACAATAGTGATCATGCTCAATATTGGTCAACGAGTGGTGGGCATTGTAGTTGATGAGGTTAGTGATGTGATCAAAGTCATGGCGCAAGATATAAAACCACCGCCTGAGTTTGGTATTGTGTTTGATAGTAGTTATCTTTACGGCTTAACGACTATTGAAGAACAAATGGTTATTTTAATCAATATTGAAAGTTTAATTTCTAGTGATGAACTAGGGTTATTTGAGTCTTCGAAATAGGAACATAATATGAATTTTGTTAATAGGCTGAATAACCTTAGGTTAGCCACAAAAATGCTATTGATTGCAGTACTAGCGACTATTGGCTTAATTGTACCTAGTTATTTTTACGTGACCCTCTCGCTGGATGCTCAATATGTGGCTGAACATGAGGTATCCGCTACACCACCCATCATTAAAACCATTAAGTTGATGAAAGTGTTGGGTGAATACAGGGGGGTATCCGCTCGATTTATTAGTGGTGAAAAAGGTGTTGTCGGTATCTTAGGTGCTAAAAATTCTGAAGTAGAGCAAGGGTTTTCTGACCTAACAAAATATCTGCTTGAAAATGTTGATTCTGACAAAGTTCTAGAAAAACTTGCTCAATCTAAAAACCTGTGGCAAATATCAAAGAGCGTTGCTTCGGGCAGGGATGTAAGTGAAGCTGATTTATTTGAAGCGAGTTCAAAGGTGATTCTTAGCCTTAACAATTTGGTACACCAGTTAATGCAATATTCGCTCTTAAGTTATGATCCAGCTGCACCCAGTTATCATCTTATTATTGCTAATTTTGAAAACTTACCGATCTTAACCGATTCATTGGGTCAAATTCGTGGATTTGGTGCTGGTATATTGGCTCGAGGAGTGGTGTCCCCAGCAGAAAAAGTGATGATAGCTGCAAATTTGTCTGTGCTGACATTCCCCTTTCATGATTTTATCGAAAACCTACAGTCGGCTGCGGCGAGTGATGAAAAGTTTAGTGGTCTTGAAAAACAAGCCAACGAATTTGAAACGGAAATTGATAATTTAACCGCAATTGTTAGGCAACAAATTTTGAAAGATGGACCCTTAAATTATCCTTCAGCTAAATATTTTGAAGAGTATAGTTTGGTTATTAATCGCATCTATTCGTTTTTTGATGATGCAGTGATTAAACTTGAATCTGCGATTCAAAAACGGGTCGATCATATAGCGTCTGAGCGTAGAGCATCATTAATTTCGATTTCAGTGATGTTTCTATTTAGCGCTATTATCGCATTCCTGCTGATTAAATCGATTAAAGACTCAGTAAGCTCGTTAACCTTAGCATTTAAACATATTTCTGAAGGTAAGTTTGATTTTGAGTTTGATACCTTGCGCAAAGACGAAATGGGCGAGTTGAACCGGAAACTAAGTGAGCTCAACCAACAACTAAAAAAGGCTGACGCGCGTGCTATAGAAGCGGCAAGGGTAAAACAAGCATTAGATAATAGCGCTACCTGCTTTATGATTGCCAACAATGATCGTGAAATTGTATACCTTAATACTTCAGTCAAAGGCATGTTAAGAGAATGCGAAGACGATCTAAGGGAAGTATTACCACATTTTACTGCAGACAAAGTGATGGGCGAAAAAATTGATATTTTCCATAAGAATCCAGCCCATCAAAAAGCAATTTTAGAACATTTATCGCAAAAACATACAGCACAAATACAAGTAGGTAAACGCAATTTTAGATTGTTAGCAAACCCCGTATATGCAGATAACGGAGATCGTTTAGGTACTGTTGTAGAGTGGTTAGATAGAACCAAAGAAGTTATGGCTCAAACAGAAATAGCTATGATGGTCGATGCAGCATTGCAAGGAGACTTTACCAAGCGAATCGATATCTCCGGTAAAGAAGACTTTTTGCTTACCATATCTGACGGTCTGAATCATTTGCTGGACGTTACCGAAAATGGGCTCACTACTGTTAGTCAGGTATTAATGGCGATTGCTGATGGAGATTTAACTAAAAGGGTTGAAACAGATTATCAAGGTACATTTGATGAGATGAAAAAAGCCTGTAATATTACCAGCATAAACTTGACCGATATGATTGCTGAGATATTGGTTGCCAGTGAAACCATTCATAATGCTTCGGGTGAGATTGCCAGAGGCAATTCAGATTTGTCTTCAAGAACCGAGCAACAAGCATCAAACCTAGAAGAAACCGCCTCAAGTATGCAGCAACTTACCGGCACAGTCAGGCTCAATGCTGACAACGCTAAGCAGGCAAACGCGCTTGCAACAGAAGCGTCAGAAGTAGCAAAAACAGGTGGTGAATTAATTCAAAAAGTCGTGACAACTATGTCCTCAATCAATGAATCCTCACGAAAAATTTCCGACATTATTGGGGTAATAGATGCTATTGCTTTTCAAACTAATATTCTCGCGTTAAATGCTGCTGTTGAAGCCGCTAGAGCGGGTGAGCAAGGCCGTGGGTTTGCTGTTGTTGCTTCAGAAGTTAGAACGTTAGCCCAACGCTCTGCAAATGCAGCAAAAGATATTAAAAGCTTAATATCTGATTCCGTGTTGAAAATTGAAGAGGGCAACGATTTGGTTAAAAAGTCTGGTGAGACTATGCAAAATATTGTGGTGTCAATTCAACTAGTGAATGACATCATGGGAGAAATTGCCGCAGCTTCAGTGCAACAATCATCTGGTATTGAAGAAGTAGGCAAAGCCATTACTCAAATGGATGAAATGACCCAACAAAATGCGGCTTTGGTTGAACAAGCTGCTGCCGCTGCCGAGAAAATGACTCATCAAGCCGAACAACTATCTAGAAGTGTGGGAAGTTTTACTCTGAATGAGAATGCGTTTAAACCCGCCAAACTTAAAGAGCAGCAATCGCATGACTCACCTAGATTAGATAGTCAGCGGTTTACTAAAAAAGCACTAATAGAATTGCCTCATTCTGATGATGATGAGTGGGAAAGCTTTTAATCAGTGATCAATCATTTACAAAGAGAGTTCGCGTTTAGCCAGCAAGATTTTGACCAGTTGCGTAATCGACTTTATCAACTGACCGGTATCAAGTTGTCTGATAGTAAAGACTCTATGGTTTATAGTCGCCTAGTGAGGCGATTGAGAGTGTTGAAGTTAAAGAACTTCGTTGATTATTGGGAGTGCTTAAATTCTAGTCCCGATGAAGTGGAACACTTTGTTAATGCACTGACGACCAATTTAACTTCATTTTTTAGAGAGCCTCATCATTTTGATATCTTGCATGACTATCTTGTGGCGAACCCTAAACCCTATACCATCTGGTGTGCAGCATGTAGTACAGGCGAAGAAGCCTATTCTATTGCTATGACAGTTATACAGGCGTTTGGTTGTTATGATCCTCCGGTTAGAATTATTGCTTCAGATATCGATAGTCAGGTTCTCAGTGTGGCGCGAAAAGGGGTTTACCCTTTAAAAAATTTGGATAATTTGTCGAGTGTTAAAAGAAAACAGTTTTTTTTTAAGGGAAGAGGTAGTCAAACTGGAAATGCAAAAGTGATCCCACAATTGAAGGCTCTAATTCAGTTTAAAAGTATTAATTTATTAGACAATAAATGGGATGTACCTGATAAGTTATCGTTGATTTTTTGCCGCAATGTGATGATTTATTTTGATAAGTCGACGCAGGCTAAATTATTAGAAAAAATGGTGGATAAATTGGACGACAATGGAAGATACTTTGCTGGCCATTCTGAGAACTTCTCTCTTATGACCAATTCGCTAAAACCTTTAGGCAAGACTGTCTATCAACCCGTAAGGTAGTTTGTGGCTGAGCAAAGCAATTTTAACCAAGTCACACCTAACCGGTATTACGATCGGGTTTTTCAGCGTGATGCTGTCAAGATATTGCCTGGTGAGTATTTTGTTACTCAAGACGATACTATGATAGTTACGGTTCTTGGCTCATGTGTTTCAGTGTGTCTGCGGGATCCCTTAACTAAATTGGCTGGTATGAACCATTTTTTATTACCACATGATGTAGGTGGTAACGGACTTATGTTTTCAGAGTCGGCGCGGTATGGCATATATGCTATGGAGTTGCTCATTAATCAGTTGTTAAAAATGGGCGCACATCGGCATCGACTTGAAGCCAAAATCTTTGGCGGAGCAAATGTGCTTAGAGGCGTTACGGTCAATAATGTGGGTGAACAAAATGTCGAGTTTGTGATGGATTACTTGCGCACTGAACATATCCCAGTTGTTGCTAATGACTTGTTAGATGACTTTCCAAGGAAAGTCTATTTCTTTCCGGAAACCGGAGAAGTTAAAGTGCGTAAGCTTAAATCATTGCATAACAGTACGATCATCGATCGTGAAAGTGAATATAGAATTAAATTGAAGGAAACTTCGAAAAAATCCGGTGATGTTGATTTGTTTTAGGAGTTAAAGATGTCAATTGGTGTATTAGTCGTAGATGACTCGGCGCTTATTCGAAGTTTGTTGAGTGAAATTATTAACCAACAAAAGGACATGCATGTCGTGGGAGTGGCGAAGGATGCTTACATTGCAAAAGAGATGGTTAATTCTCTTAGCCCTGATGTAATTACTTTGGATATTGAAATGCCAAAAGTGAATGGTTTAACGTTTCTAGACAAATTAATGAAAGCCAGACCCACACCAGTTTTGATGATATCAACTTTAACTGAACAAGGTGCTGAAGCAACTCTTCGTGCATTGGAGTTGGGAGCAATTGATTATATTGCTAAACCAAAATTAGGTGTTTCCGAAGGTATTTCAATTTATCAACAAGAAATTGTTGATAAAATTCGATTGGTGTTCCAAGCCAAAGTATTTAAATCTCGTGTAAATTCAATTGCTCGTAAAAACAACCAGTTTGACAGTTTTTTGAAACAGAAAATTATTGCCATTGGCGCTTCAACTGGGGGCTGTGAAGCGATAAAAGTCATTATAGAGTCCTTACCGATTACCAGTCCACCTGTTGTTATTACGCAACATATGCCCGCTGGGTTTACTGCTTCTTTTGCGCAGAGATTAAACAATGTATGTAACGTAGCGGTCAAAGAGGCGCAAGACGGTGAAGTGCTTGTACAAGGAACCGTATATATAGCTCCTGGAAATAAACACCTTTTGATAGTGGCCAAAAATGAAGAGTATCGCGTTAAATTAGATGAAGGTGAGCCAGTATCTGGCCACAAACCTTCTGTAGACGTAATGTTTAGTTCGTTAGCGCAAGCAGCGGGGAAACAAGTCGCAGCAACAATATTAACAGGCATGGGCAAAGATGGCGCAAAAGGATTATTGGCATTACGCCAATCAGGTGCCTATACGGTTGCACAAAGTGAGTCGAGTTGTGTGATATATGGAATGCCCAAAGAAGCAGTTAAAATAAGCGCAGCAATAGAACAAACGGACTTAGACTTGATTGCTCAAAGGTTATTAGAACGAACGGCTAAACCCTTAATCAACAAAAACACCCATTAATCTATTCCGCACAAACTTTGCTTCTACCCGCTTCTTTTGCTTTGTATAAAGCGCCATCAGCTGAAGATATTAGTTCACTTAGTTTATCATGATGAAGTGAACTAGCTAAACCAGCACTAAAACTACAATTAAAGGATTGTTCAGCAACGGTATAATTGATCTGTAAAAAGGCCGTTAAAATGTTATTCATTTTATTTTCAATAACATTGACGTCTGTGTCACTGAAAACCACCATAAATTCTTCGCCTCCATAGCGACCCACATAGTCAGTGTCGCGAACCGATTGTAGCAATAATTGTCCTAGTGAAATCAGCACCTTATCACCACCACCATGTCCGTATTGATCATTCACTTTTTTGAAAAAATCTAAATCTATCATGACCACCACTGTAGGGTTTTGTTGGCGTGACGCCATCCTTAAAGCATGGGCTGCTGCATCCATTATTTGTCCATGATTGAGTACACCAGTTAAACTATCTCTAGAGGCAAGGTAGCGTATTTCCTGTCCTCTTTGAATGCGACTATCAACCTGTTGTACGATAAGGTTTGGTGAGGTGTTTTTCGGAATCACATCATCAGCACCACACTCTAACACTTGAAGTTTGGTGTTGATATCTTTATCCGCAGTGAGAAAAATAATCGGTACATAATCATATTTAGCTTGTTGGCGTAGTAACTGTGCGACTTCCAATCCACTTATGTTTGGCATATGCATATCTAACAAAAACACATCAGGATGAAATGATTCTAATTCAGTCATGATTTTTTCTGCTTGGCTTATTGCTAATACTTCAACGTGTTCGTCTTCTAGTAACGTTTTATAAAAAATCCCCACTGAAGCTTGGTCATCTAATAGTAAAATTCTATAGGGTCTGATTAAATCAATTTTAAAGTTTTTACGGATTTTAGATACTAAGGTCGTAATGTTAACAGGCTTTAACAGGTACTCGTTTACCTCGGCTCTTACTGCGGCAAGCCTGTTTTCAAATGAACTGGAAGAGGATAAAACAAATACGTCGGTATTGATTTTTTTCAGTCTTGAGGCAAATTGAAACATTTGTTCAGGTTGGTCAGTTGAGTTATCAGTATCAATCAACACGATATTAAATGTTTGTTGCTCTAATACTTTTTCTAGCTGTTCGATTGAATTGAACTGGCTGATTGTAAATCCAAACCCAGTTAAAAGTTTAGCGTGGACTGCTGAAGTGGTTTCATTGTCATCTAAGAGAGCAATACTGATGTCTCTATATGACTGCGAGGTAATGTCTTCTTTTTTTCTAGGTGACTCGAGTGATTCACCAAGGGAAGGTGATTCTTCTCTTAATACCAATAACGGATTAGGATTATTACGTGATGCCTCAATTATCGAATTCATATGACGGTCAATAAAAGGAATTACACTTTTTAAGTTATTGATTTTATCTTCACAGGGGGCGACTTCTTCTTCTATCATACCTAATCTGTCACTTAGCGACAGAAACTTAAGCGCGCCACTTGATCCCCTGAGACTATGTACTTCGAATCTAAATTTCTTAACTGAGTCCAAAGATCCTGACGTTCTAGCTTCTGACCATAATTTTATAAGCCCAGCAAGTTTGTCATTAAACTCGGCAATGAAGGAGATGCGAAACTCGGCTAGTTTTTGTTCCAACTTAGAATTCATAAATATCCTTTGGCTTTTTTATACGAAACCAATTAATAGTTACCATAAACCTATCTTCATAACTTACTGATTTATAGTTGATATGTACAGAAAATTATCAATTCAAACTAGCTTGTTCTAAAGGGGGTAAAGGGCTAACGTCAATCACTATTGTTGTTGATTACAAATTGAGCTTGTTTGATTCAGATCAAAGTCTATTACTTGATTTAGGTTCTAATAAAATAAGTGGCGCTAATCACAATGTTTTAGATTATTACCTTTGCAGTTTTTCATTGAAACGATAAATACATTGTTAAATTTGCAATTAGTTTAGCCAACCTAGTGTTTAAATCAAAGGGTGAATGGATATGAATAACTATCAAAATATTTTAGTCGCAGTGGACCTCTTTTCTGAACACCAAAAGGTGTTAGAACGGGCATTGAGTATTGCCGATAAACCGGCTCAGGTTAGTCTTGTTTATGTCACTTTCCCACATGTTTATTATGAATCATATGGATTTGGAGTGGGCGTTGAGTTTGTCAACGATAACCAAAAAAATGCAAAAGAAAAATTGTTAGATTTGGCTAAGAAACATGATATTCCTGATAATCAAATATACGCACCTATTGGCGAGCCAGTAGATGAAATTCATGGTTTATCTGAATCTATTAACGCTGATGTAATTGTTATCGGCACTCATGGCCAAAGTGGTTTAAAGCTGTTGTTAGGCTCAACTGCGAACGGTGTTTTGCATGGAGTGAAGTGCGATGTATTGGCAATCAAAATTTAAGCTATCAGTCAAAACTTTCTTTAAGCCTAGCCATAGGTTGTCAACATGATCCATTCTAACTCACGTTATGTAAGTCAAATCACACGAGACACCTTAGCCTTGATCCTTGCAGGAGGAAAAGGCAGTCGATTGTGTGAATTAACTCAGTACCAGGCAAAACCTGCTATCCATTTTGGTGGGAAATTCAGGGTGATAGATTTTCCCTTGTCGAATTGTATTAACTCAGGGATCAGGAAAATTGGAGTCATGACCCAATACAAAGCTTATTCATTGATTCGACACTTGTCGCGAGGGTGGGGACACCTGAATCGAGATTTAGGTGAATATGTAGAATTATTACCAGCGTCCCAACAGTATTCTTCCAATTGGTATGAAGGTACGGCCGACGCGCTTTATCAAAATATTGAGTTTATTCGTGAAACCGCTCCCAAGTACGTTGTAGTGCTGGCTGGTGATCATGTTTACAAAATGGATTATGGTGACATGTTGGTCCAACATGTCGAAATTGGTGCCGATATGACGGTATCTTGCATCGAAATTCCAGTCCGAGAAGCTGCTGGTGCTTTTGGCGTGATGTGCGTTGATGAACACAATCGGATTACCAATTTTCATGAAAAGCCCGATAACCCTTGTCCGCTGAAAGATAAACCTGAATTCACATTAGCGTCTATGGGGAACTATGTATTCAATACTGAATTTCTTATTCAGCAATTGATAGCAGATGCTAAAAAAACAGACTCACAACATGATTTTGGTCGAGATATCATTCCAGCGGCAATTGAGAATAATCAAGTGATGGCTTTCAGGTTTCTTTCTGGTGATGAACAAGTCGCTCCGTATTGGCGAGATGTGGGTACCTTAGATGCATTTTGGCAGGCTAATATGGATCTTGTAGCAGTCACTCCAGATTTAAATATCTATGACCAAGATTGGCCAATCTGGACACATCAGAAACAATCACCTCCTGCTAAATTTATTTTTAATGAAGATGATGGCCGTCGAGGATACGCGGTAGATTCAACCGTCTCAGGCGGTTGTATCATTTCTGGTGCTAAAATAGAGCAATCTTTATTGTTCTCAGATGTGCATGTTCATTCATTTAGTCATATTGAACAATCAGTGATTTTGCCGCAAGTGGATATTGCTCAACATGTGACTATTAAGCGTGCAATTATTGATGCAGGCTGCCAAATACCTAAAGGCATGAGCATTGGGGTTAACAAACAACACGATATTGCTCGAGGATTTCGGATTAGCCAGGATGGTATAGTCTTAGTCACCAAAGACATGCTTAGCAAACTTGATGGACAGCTGGTTTTGTTAGACAGTGAAATAGAATTAATGGACTCTGCTTAGGGCGTTCTAGGTATTTTCCGAAATAAATTACGCAGAAAAACTAATACCTTAGATCGCAGCTAATCCTTATTCTTGATCTATACCAATAGCAGCTCGCTTTTGACCCATTTACGAGGATTGTAAAATGTCTATAAATACAACACAGCGGCCTTCTCTTTGCCAACAATGTGCCATGTCAAGTATGTGTTTTAGCCAAGCGGAAAAAAGTAAAGTTGAGCCTAAAGTGAGATCTCACAAGGTTTACCATAAATCAGATGTTTTATTCAGTGTAGGCCAGACATTTGATGCTATTTATATCTTGCGCAGTGGATCGGCAAAGTCGTCAGTTTTGGCTAATAGTGGTTATGAACAAATTGGCGGCTTTCATTACCCAGGTGATTTGATCGGTCTGGATGGCTTTGATAATCGAGCTCATGCACAGTCGATAAAGTTTTTAGAAACCAGCAGTGTTTGTCGTATTGGTTTAGGAGAGCTGGATAAAGCTATGGCGATTTCAGCAAGTCTACGATTCAACTTGTTACAAGGTATGAGTCATGTCCTGAATGATGAAAATAAATTTTTACTTAGTTTGAACAACATGAACTCAGCTCAACGACTAAGCTCATTCCTGATTGACTTGTCTTCACGATTTGAGGAGCTGGGCCGGTCTGGTAAAGTGTTTGATTTAACTATGACTCGTGTAGACATTGCCAATTATTTAGGCATGGCAATTGAAACAGTGAGTCGGTTACTTACACAAATGCAAAGTGAACAGATTATTGAGGTGGAAAAACGTCGAGTCCGTATTATAGACTTTGAAAAACTTAACCAAAGTCTATTACAGGAACGTGAAACGTCTCTTTTGCGTACCGCCTAAATTTAATTGTCCAAATACACAAATAAACAAGCGCTAAATAGGTGGGTTTTGTTCTTTTTCAAATTCATTAAGGGCTTCTAAAGCTTCACAACCTTAGACCATTGAAGGTCCACCACCCATTAAAATTGCTACACCTATTGCTTCTAGGGTTTCTTGTCTAGTTGCTCCAGCGTTTAATGCATCATGCACATGAAATGCAATACACCCGTCACAATGGACTGCTATGGCAATCCCTAGGGCTATTAATTCTTTTGATTTTGTATCCAGCGCTCCTTTTGCCACGGCCGAAGAATGTAATTCTCCAAATCCAGCCATCACTTCTGGTATTTCTGAGATTAGCTGTGCACTGAGTAGTTTAAGTTTTTCATATCGTTGAACGTGGTTAGTTGTTGTCATAGTCTGCTCTAATACATTGCAATATTCTGAAGTTGAGTATGCTTTATATCCGCAGGTTCATATTGATGGTGGTCAAGTTTCTTGGCGTTTCAAATCACGCCATTTTGAATACTGCCGTCTTGTTCAAATTGACTGATGTTTGACAAAGTAGTTTGGGCGATATTAAGCATCGCTTCTTGGGTAAAAAAACCTTGATGACTAGTAATAATCACATTTGGAAAAGTTGTTAGTCTTGCTAACAAGTCATCTTGTATACCTTTAGCTGAAAAGTCTTCAAAAAAGAGCGCTTCTTCCTCTTCGTATACATCGAGTCCCAACAAACCCACTTTGCCCGTTTTAAGTCCGCTAATGATGGCTTTGGTATCTACAAGTTTGCCTCTACTGGTATTAATAATAGTGACTCCATCGCGCATTTTTGCCACTGCTTCTTGGTCAATCAAATGATATGTCTCGGGCGTTAGCGGGCAGTGTAGCGAAACAACATCTGCTCGGCTTAGCAGGTTATCGAGTGATACATAGGTGACTCCAGATTGCATACATTGTTCATTCTGAACTACGTCATAAGCAATTACCTTGCAACCAAAACCTAACATGATATTGGCAAAGGCTTGGCCAATTTTTCCGGTGCCAATTACTCCAATTGTTTTACCGTGTAAGTCAAAGCCCATTAAGTTACGTAGTGAAAAGTCGCCTTCTCGAATACGGTTGTGCGCGCGGTGGATCCCTCTGTTTAAACATAACATCAAGCCAACAGCATGTTCAGCTACTGCATAAGGCGAGTAGGCGGGAACACGCACAACAGGCAGTGACAGTTGTTTTGCACAGGCCATATCAACATGGTTAAACCCAGCCGATCGTAGCGCAATGAGTTCAACACCTTTGTTTTTCAGTTGATGTAATACTTGGGCATCTAAATTGTCATTAATAAAAGCACACACCACTTTTTCATCAGTGATAAGGGAAGTCGATTCAAGATTTAAACGGGATGAAAAATAACGTAACTGGTGCGCACCATCAGAGTTTGCACGATCAAAGTACTCTTGGTCATACTGTTTAGTGTTAAAAAACGCTACTTTCACTATCGATCCTCATATTTTGCTAACTGACTTATATTATAAAATTTGTTGAAACTCTCTTGTTGACCTCGATCACATAATTATTTAGGTAATCTGATATCCTCCGTTTGGTGAAGATAAATACCGTTTATGAGGGAAAAAGATGCACGTTAGAAAGGTTCTGCTGATTGAAGGCAGTGTAAATGCACTGATCACTGTATGCAAGATGACGGTTGGTATAATGACTGGATCTGCAGCGATAATTGCTGATGCTGTGCATTCTCTTTCTGACTTGGCAAACAACCTTTTTGCTTGGTTAGCAGTCAAAGTCACTGAATCTCCTGCAGATGGCTCTCATCCTTATGGTCATCAAAAATTTGAACAATTAGCGGTGTTCGCACTCGCGTCATTGTTAACCATAGTGGCTTTTGAAGTAATTGTGAATGCTGTTGAACGATTTGGGCAACCTGTTGAACAGAGTATACTTGGGTTGGTGATATTAATTTTTTCGTTGGCTGTTAATGTCGGTTTAACCCTGTGGGAAAGGTCTTGGGCTAAACGATTAGACTCAGATATATTACATGCTGATGCAACCCACACTTTCAGTGATGTATTGACAAGTGGTGTTGTGATTGTTGGTTGGCAAATAGCTGCGTTCGGATATTATTGGATAGACACTGTGTTTGCGCTAATCGTATCTAGTATCATTTTTTATCTGGCGTTCACCCTATTTCAACGGGCAATTCCTGTTTTAGTTGATCAAAGTCGTTACCCTCCAGAGGAATTAAAAGCAGCGGTTAACAATATTCCAGCAGTTATCACTGTGGGAAATGTTCGTTCTAGAGATACAGGCAAAGGGCAGATGGCTGATGTCTCTGTGACGGTCAGTGCCAGCCTTAGTACCATAGAGTCGCACCAAATAGCTGACGACATTGAGCGGGTGTTAGCAGATAAATTCGATATTCAAGACGTTGTGGTACATATCGAACCCGATGTGGATCAATATTTTGCTTGCTAATAAAATAATGAAAGAAGGGTAATATGATAACTACAGAATTGGTTAGCTTTTTTGCATGGTGCACATTGATTAATTATTCGGTGTTGTTGATATGGTTTTTTGTATTTAGTTTAGGCCATGATTGGTTGCACTTGATGCATGGGAAATGGTTTGACCTTAACCAACAACAATTCGATTTGGTCAACTATTGCGGTATGGGGTTGTTTAAACTTTGTATCCTTATATTTAACGCAGCGCCTTATGTAGCGCTACGTATTATTGAATGAGTATAAATCTGTGCTCAATGAAACGGTGGTTCAAAACCTTTAGGTTTAACCGCTAATAAGTCACAGTCAACTGTTTCGATCAGTCTTTGTGCAGTACTTCCCAGTAAACCTGTGCGATAGGTGGTACCTATAACCAGAATACCTGCGTTAAGCTGCTCTAATGTTTTCGGCAAAATGTCATCTATGTCGCCAGAAATAATATGTTGGTGTTCGCTGTTGGGTACGTATTCAGAACACTCTTTGGCAAATTTAACATTATGTTGATAACGCAATTTTTCAAGTACCATCGATTCATTTTGATGCTCGTCATAAGAGAAAACATCGGCCCACATTCCACTTTTATCAACCGCTTCAAGTAAAATATCCCAATAACTAGGGTCAAAGCAGTGTAACGCCTGCAGAGTCATATCTAGGTCTGAAGAGATGGCAAAACCTGTTTCTAGAATATTTTTGTCCAGTTCACTTTCAGCACTTAAGTTATGCTCAGGATCGATGGCTGCAACTACTGTTGTGTTTTGGGTCCATTCAGTGTTTCTAACAAATAATATGGGTACTGGGCAGGCTTTAAGTAAATACCAATCTGTAGGAGTAAACAATCTTCTCGCTATGGTTTTATGTGGATGCGTTGCCTTTATCACTAAATCTGGTTTAAAACTTTCTACTACTTTTAAGATGCCTTGATAAATTGGCGATTTCCACATCACTTCAGTCTCATAGGTGACATTGTTTTGTGGATGCTGGCTAATCAAATTATTGAGTCTGCCTAGATGCATTTTTAGGATTTCGGCCTGGGTATTTTCAAGTTGTTTTGGGGTGAGCAAATTACTGGCCATCACGGAGGGATAATATAAGCAGCTTAATAACTTAATGGTTATAGGTTGTTTTTTAGCAAACAGTAACGCTTTATTGAGTGCCGGTTGTTCTTCTTTATCAGGATCGATATCTACCAGTATTTTTTTAATTGTTTGCATGGTATTTGCCCTTACTGTTGTTTATAAGTTGGATTGAGGGTCAATATATCGCAATTCATATTGGCTAAAATATGCTCTGCTGTATTGCCGATGAAAGCCCCTGATAGACCGGTCCTACCAACCGTGCCTAAAACTAATAGTTGTGCATCAATTTCTTTTGCTAATTTAGGAATAGCAATGTCAGCTTGACCTTCAATTACGTGATAGGGCTGATTGAACAATTCATGTTCTTTTAGCAAGGATTCCATTTTGGTTTTATGCGCCTTACCGATATCTTTTTTAATGCTCGCAAAATCAATATTAGCCCAACCCACCCCCATTCTTGGTTCCATGCTGGGAGTCTCAAAAGTATTGACGCTGTGTAATGGTGTGGCTGTAACATGGGCCAACATTTTCGAATATTCGAGAATGTTGTGATTGAGCGTGATGTGTTCTTTGTCATTGGCCGTAGGATCAATGGCTGCTAGTATCGGATCTGTTACCCATTGAGACTCTCTCACTAACAAAAGTGGGGCTTTGCAATGACGTAGTAAATGTCTATCAACTGGCATAGAAAAAGGGTTGATAGAAGAGGCATCGGCCGAAATCCGTTTGATGACTAAATCAGGCTCAAGCTCATCGACTATTTCTTCAATGGCTTCATGTAACTCTCGATGCCAGGCTACATTGACACTGCAACTGATACCTTTTTTATCTAAATCATCAGCTAAGGTATCCATATATAAATACCTGTCTGCCATGTATTGGCTTTTCATTTCTTTGCGATGTTCACTCGATAATACATCCGTTAACTCCATCACTGGCTCGTAGATTGAATTAAATAAATGAATATGCACCTCACTATATTCAGCAAACTTTAACGCTCGTTCTAACGCCGGGTGTTCAGCATGCCTACCACTAATGACTACCAATATTCGTTTAGGTGTTTTCATTCTTACCTCCCCATTACTGCCGATACCCAGTCCAACTGAAAAGCGTGTTGGAAAGGGTTGATATATGATTGTTATAACTACAAATTAAAGCTGCTGGATTGAGTTCAGCGGCCAAAATCACAGCATTCTATATTGGCCATAATGTGTATAAGTAATCGGTTTTACATCGTACTTAGGTTGTAAAAAAGCAACCAAATCAATCAGTTCTTGAACTGTCATTACATCGTTAAATTTGCGCATCTTTGAACTGCCATCATTGTTGCTGACTTTTTCTTCGATATACCGATTTCTTGGCGCTAATTTATGGGAAGGGTTGATGACCGAGGTGACGAGTTGCGCATAGGTTTTAACCACAGATGTGGTACCACCTAGTGGAACGGGGATATCAAACTCTTTAAGTAAAGACGGATCGTCATAACCTGTTAAAGCATGACAAGACAAACACTGGTATTGCATAAACACCTGTTCACCTTTTACTGTATCCCCTTCTGGCAGACTAAAACCTTGAGGAGAATCGGGGCCATAAGTACAAGCAGCCATTACAGAAATTAAAACAACTGAAGTAATCCAAATAAGTGTTTTCATGTTAATGCCTTATCTTTGTTATGAGATTAAGCATTAACATAATGGAAAAATCAGACTAAGTGGATAAGGGGGAGTCGAGTTTATTGATAGGGATCAAACTTGTGCATAAAAGATACATCAAATACGCAGGCCTTTTATCAATTAGGTATTACATAAAGTGAATAATCAATGAGTTATAGTTCATTGCAAATTAAAGTAAAGTTGCTAATTATTGTGAATAAAATCAGGGGGGACAGCCATAAACACAACACCCCAGTAAGGCTAACCACAGAATGGCTTTGCCAAAAGGGTAATGACCTTAATTAATCAACAAAGGTTCTGATGCATGAATATTAATAACTACGATGACAAACATGATATCTAGCAGCCACAAAAAATATATTTAAGCATGTGCATTAGAAACTAAGGACTAATCAGTTTGTGCTTTAGTTTGAGTATCAGCTTTATCCTGAGCGTATTTTACTCTGATTTTGTTAGCGCCTAACATACTATCATTAAGTGTTTTGACTGCGACTTTTGCTTCACCTGGTTTAGGCATCTCAACAAAACCAAAACCTTTAGATAAGCCGTTAGTTTTTTCTTTAACTACATCGCAAGACTGGACTTTTCCATGGGCCTCAAACGCCGCTTTTAGTTCTTGTTCTGTGGTTTCTCTGTCTAGGTTTCTGATCAATATTTTCATTTAGCTTGTCACTTTTTGGTAATGCCCATTAATAGTTTGTAATGATAACAGTATAAGCTTGGTAAGAGGATCTGATTTTAAAACTGTTCGATTTTTACTGATTGCTATATATCGTGAATACGTATGTAGGATACTGTTAGAAAGCAACTGGCAGAAGTATGATTTAGCAAGCTTTATCGACGGAACCTTTTATATGTTTGCAACAAAATTAGTTAAGTGGAATCACTATATTTTGTCTATTGTTATTTTTGCAGTGACTACAGGGTGTTCACCTGCACCCAAAGATGAATTAACTATACAAAAGCAGCAAGACAGCATGACCATTGAAAATCTATTACCCGTAAAACCAGGAGGTAAACCTGTTGTTTATCAAGTCTTCACTAGACTTTTTGGAAATACAAACACTACCAATACACCTTGGGGCACTATTCAAGAAAACGGTGTGGGGAAATTTAGTGACTTTACGGATACGGCATTACAAGGCATTAAAGAGCTTGGTACTACACATATTTGGTATACAGGTGTACCACACCACAATGTGATTACTGATTATTCGGCTTACGGTATTAGTCATGATGATCCTGATGTCGTGAAAGGTCGAGCTGGCTCCCCTTATGCCGTTAAAGACTATTATTCTGTCAACCCAGACTTGGCCGATGATCCCGCAAAACGTTTGCAAGAATTTGAGGCATTGATTGCAAGAACCCATAACAATGGCATGCAAGTCATCATAGATATCGTACCTAATCATGTAGCGCGCAATTATCACTCTTTAGCCAAACCTGAAGCGGTCAGTGATTTTGGAGCACAAGACGATAAAACCCTTGAATACGCCAAAGACAATAATTTCTATTACGTTGTGGGTCAGGACTTTCAAGTTCCTTTGCCCCTTGACGGGTATCAACCTTTAGGCGGGGATAGTGATCCTATGTCTGATAGGAAATTTGCTGAGTCACCTGCCAAATGGACAGGTAATGGTTCTCGTAAAGCGCAACCACATTTTCATGATTGGTACGAAACGGTCAAGGTTAACTATGGCGTAAAACCAGATGGTAGTTATGATTTTGAACGCTTACCAGAAGAGTACATGCAATTCGAAATACAGCAACATGCTAAATTTTGGCAAGATAAACAGGTGCCCGATTCATGGCGTAAGTTTCGCGATATCACTCATTATTGGTTAGATAAAGGTGTTGATGGGTTTCGTTATGATATGGCTGAGATGGTGCCAGTAGAATTTTGGAGTTACTTAAACTCCTCTATAAAGATGAAAAAAACCGAGGCGTTTTTGTTAGCCGAAGTGTACAACCCAGATTTGTATCGCCAATATATTCAACTAGGTAAAATGGACTATTTGTACGATAAAGTTGAATTTTACGATAGTTTAAAAGCCATTATGCAAGGCACAGAAAAAGGCCGGGTTTTACATCAAATTCAAGCAGGCCATCAAGATATCGAACAACATATGTTGCACTTTCTTGAAAATCACGATGAACAGCGTATTGCCAGTGATGACTTTGCTGGAAAAGTTGGTGGCGCAAAAATGGGTATGCCAGCCTTAGTAGTGTCAGCACTAATCAGTCGATCACCTACATTATTGTATTTTGGCCAAGAAGTAGGTGAAGACGGCAGCGAAGACTTAGGTTTTGGTGATCCGTCTCGGACCAGTATTTTTGATTATGGGGGTGTTCCAGCACACCAACGTTGGATGAATAACGGTAAGTTCGATGGCGGCCAATTAACCGCGTCTGAAAAATTATTACGCAGCTTTTATGCGGATGTGATGAAAATCTCAGCTTTCCACCCGGCTATGCTCGGTGAATATATGCCGGTAAATTTCAAACAGATACAAGTGGCAGACGCTCGAGGCAATGAGACAGTAAAAGGTCAGAGTGGTATTGAGGGAGCGGATAAATTAGTCGCCTTTGTGCGTTATGTTGAAAATCAGCGACTATTGGTAATCAGCCATTTTGACCAGAAACAGACAATCAATCTGGCGCTGCTGTTAAATCAGGAACAACTCGGCATATTAGGACTCAACACAGGCACATTGGTTGGTGTCGATTTATTAACTGGTACAGAACAAACCTTGTTAGTGAATGAGCAATTAGGGAAAATGCAGTTAACCTTAGCACCTATGCAATCAATGGTGATCCAGTTATGAGATTCAAACCGAGTAAAAATAGGGTGGGTGTACTCTTCACCTTTATATCAGTCTTGTTACTAGTAGCTTGTAGTGAGTCGGTAAAAGTCTCCACTGCAACTGACAATGTGCAGGTGTTGCCCTATCAATTTGTGATGCCCGAACTAGACAGACAACGCACTATTCGCTTGTATTTACCGCCTAGTTATCAGCACACAGATAAACGTTATCCAGTTATCTACATGCATGATGGGCAAAATTTATTTGATGACAAAACTGCCTATGCAGGGGAGTGGGGAGTTGACGAGTCACTCAACCTACTCGCTGAAAAACAAGGCTTAGAGGTGATTGTTGTAGCCATTGATAACGGCGCAGACTTTCGAATGAATGAGTTATCACCTTGGGAAAACAAACGTTTTGGTGAAGCCCAAGGAAAACAATACATGGATTTCATAGTGGAGGTTGTTAAACCTTATATCGACACCAATTTTCGCAGCAAAGCAGATCGTTTACACACCGCTATTATGGGTAGCTCAATGGGGGGCTTGATTTCCCACTACGCTGTTCACGCCTATCCAGAAATGTTCAGTAAAGCAGGCATTTTTTCACCTTCTTATTGGTATTCCCAAGATGTGTTTTCTTTTACTAAATTGAAAAAAGCAGCAGTAGATGCCCGTTTGTATGTGCTGTTTGGCGATAAAGAAGGCAACGGTATGATCGCTGACACCAGTCAAATGCAACGACAACTAGATCAACAAGGTCACCCTCGGAAAAACCTCTTATTTAAACGTGTTCCTAACGGCGAACATAACGAACAATTATGGCGAACAGAATTTTCTCAAGCCATTCAATGGTTATTTCTGCAACAGCCTGCGTTTTAAACCTATCCGGCTCCAATTAATTTACCTAGAAGATAAAAACTATGTATTTCAGTAAACAGGCAATTTTCAGTACTAGAGCACTTAAAACAGTGAGCCTATTTGTTTTTGTTGTTTTTAGTTATTTAACACAAGCCGCAGAGTATCAAAGTAACAGACTTGAAGGTAATGGGCTGGTTGTTTTAACCGATCAAGGAAAGGTAACTCTGACCGCTTATTCTGCCCAAGCATTTGAAGTGTTTTATCAACCCACAAACACCAAACAATTACCTTCTTTTGCCCTTGTAGAGAGTCAACACTCAGTTGACTTAGATTTAAAAAATACCCTCAATACATTGGAGTTGAGTACCGGGGAATTAAAGGCAGTAATCGATAAATCACCTTTAAAGATGGCTATGTTTTTGTAAACTGTTGCAATACTGTATATAATTACAGTTAATAAGGAGGTG
>Ga0105350_10000495_pt1 | contig 26170 bp, 24 predicted proteins | sample EN1Hudsemesocosm_FD_83506 | JGI IMG/M metagenome (GOLD analysis project Ga0105350, IMG submission 83506) | Methane-oxidizing microbial communities from mesocosms in the Hudson Canyon - EN1E Hudson Canyon | ecosystem: Environmental > Aquatic > Marine > Cold seeps | place: Hudson Canyon... | reverse complement strand
TATACCTATAGTTGTGATAGTCATTGCCTACGCCTCTTTGAGTTGATGAGAAACTGCCTCACTACTTTGCCATTACGTTTTTAGTTTGGGAAGGGAGGCGACCATTCCATTAGCCTGCCGACAAAGCAGACGTTTAACATAAGGGGACTATTGTCATACATTTCTTGTATGTAGATTTTGAATTCGGTACGTGCTGGGATCAAGGTAAAGATGTGGTGTTGTATATGGGAGCGGATGAAAAACTGCTAGATAAAAAAGAATCTAACGATGGTTCTAGTGATTATATCAGCGATCCAAACAAACCCGTGCCCCACTCAGATAAAGTGAGTCGCGGCTGGGATCGTCCTTATATGGCAGAAGATCAACGTTTTACCGCCCGTCGTACTGATGTGCTAGTGTTCAATTCTGAAGTGGCCACTGAAGACCAAACTATCGCAGGGGCCATTGATATCAATTTGTGGGTTTCCACTGATCAAAGCGCTGGCGACTTTGTGGTTAAACTAGTTGATGTGTTTCCAGGCGTAGATGAAACCAGTAATAAAGTAGATAAAACCACAGGCAACCGTCATGAGCTAGTGCGCTGGGGGATTATTCGCGGACGTTTCAGAAACAGTATGAGCACGCCCGAGCCTTTTGAGCCTAACAAACCCACGTTGGTTAAATTTGAATTATATGATGTATTGCACACTATTAAACGTGGGCATAAGTTACAAATTCAGGTGCAAAGCAGCATGTTTCCGTTTATGGATATGAACCCACAAAAATACGTCGATAATATCTTTAACGCCAAAGCAGAAGATTACGTTAAGGCGCAACATAAGCTTTATCACAGTGATCAGTATCCAAGCTCCATAGAGTTTAGAGTGATTGATTAATAAGCTTTGTCATTATTTCCGGCAGTCTAAAAACAATGAACGCCTAAATTGGCGTTTTTTGTTTTTAGGGTAAACCTTTGATATGGCAGATAGAACAGTTGGATTTAGGTCAAGTTATCGGTATTTCAATTTTCTTGACTGTCACCTTATTCATGGGGATTGGTATCATCACTACACTCACAAAAGCCAATTTGAGTGATGGAATATAATCCCATCACTAGGCTACATAAAAAACTTTAATGTAAATATTACTGAGCTTTAGCTGGATTTAACAAAACCGGCTCGCCAAAGCCAAGCTGTTGCATGCGTTGTAATTGAGTGTTGGCGTCACCTGCAAAAAACCAGATCATTTGATTGGGCTTTAAATACTTGTCTGCTAAAGCTTTCACGTCTTTTACTTCGATGTTTTTAACGATTTGCTCACGCTGCTTAACATAATCTTTCGGCCAGTTGTATTTGCTGATGTCATTTAATAACCCCAGCTTTGCATTGGCTGTTTCGAATGCTCTGGCGTTGCTTTTTATTAAAAAGCTTTTGCTGGTGGCTAAATCCTGTGCAGAATAATTCTTTGCATAATTGGCTAGAATTTCTTTGATTAACTCAGCAGATTCTAAAGTGACGTTAGAACGAACTTGACTGAAAATTCTGAAGGTACCGGGGTCTTTGGTGCCAGTGAAACGGGAATAAATGCCATAGGTATACCCTTTTCCTTCACGTAATTGTTGGGTTAGTTGAGAAGCAAAACTACCACCGCCAAGAATGTAATTCATTATAGTCGCGGGGTAGAAATCTTTGTCTGTAGCAGCTAGCGCTGGATAACCAATATTCACAACTGTTTGTTTGGCGCCAGGTACATCGTAAAAATATACTTTGCTTTGTTCTGGCTGCTTAGAAGTTGTAATGTTTGGAACCGTTACTTTAGACGCTGGCCAGTTTGCTTTTAATTCTGACAAAGAGGCTATTGCAGCACTTTTATCAATTGCGCCAACAATATGTATTCGGGCGAGGTTAGGAGATAAATTCCTTTGATAAAAGGCCTTTACATCATCTAAGGTGATTGTTTCGACCGAATGATTATTGCCCAATATATTTTTAGAGCGAATATTATCTTCGCCATAGATAAGTTCGCTAAATGTATTGTCAGCAACACTTCTGGGGCTGGCCTCTTGCTGACGAATCAGTGAGATAGTTTGTTGTTTTATTAGCGTAAATTCTTTTTTATCCCAACGGGGCTCTAGGAGTATTTCTGCGACTAAATCCATAGCTTGAACATAGTTTTTTGCCAAAGTGTTAACGCTTATACGAATGTCTTCTCTATTGGCCGTAACTTCAATTGATGCGCCGAGTTGTTTAATGGCGTTCTCTAGGGCTTCTGGTGTTTTAGTTTTGGTGCCACTAGTGAGCATTTGCGCGAGTATGTTGGCCATACCTACTTTATCTATTGGTTCTAATAATTGCCCACCGTCTATGACTATTTCTACGTTAACAAGAGGCACTTCATCGACTTCAATTCCCAGTATTTGAGTGCCATCAAGTTTTGCCTGCCAAATGTCAGGCACGATCGCTTCGGCTGATTCGCCATATACTGGCTCTTTTGCACGGTCAAATGATGAGGGGGTTTTTGTGTATGTAGCGGCAACATTAGGGTCGACTTGTTTTTCAGCGCCCTGAACAACGAGTTCTTCGGTTACCTTAGCTTTGGTTGAACCTTGGACTGCGAGCTTAAGTTTACCTTTGGGTACAAAGCTGGTGACTATGTGATGTTTGTTTTTGATGTATTTGTCATATGCGTTTTTTACATCTTTAGTAGTGACCTTAAGAATAGCTTCAATTTCTTTTTCAGCGTAACCGGGATCACCCGTGTATATATTGTAAAACGCCAGTTGTGCTCCTTTGCCCAACACACTAGAAAGTTGATTATAAAAATTGGTTTCTTGGGTGGCCAGAATACGTTTTAGATCTTGCTCTGAGATGCCGTTTTTTTCAAACTGCTCAAAAGCTAGGTCAATGCCTTTGTTTACATCGTCTAAATCTACACCAGCATAAGCTCTGGCGATTAAATATACTTGGCCTGCAAGCTCACTTGTTTGATGGTACATGTCGGCACTTGGAACTAACTTTTTATCCTCAACTAACACTTTATAAAGTGGTGCAGATTTGCCATTTGCAAGGTAGTCAAATAATACGTTTAATGCATATGAGTCGGCATGATATTTCTCTACTGTGGGGTAGGTACGAGTAATCTGCGGCAGATTGGCAAAGTTATCTTCATGGTAACGTTTTTTTGTTTCACTTAGCCCAGCGGAGCGTTTCTTAAGCTGGGTGATTTTGTCACCGGCTTTGATTTCCGAAAAATATTTTTCTACCCATTGTCTGGCCTGTATGGGGTCAAAGTCACCAGCAAGCGTCAATGTGACATTATTTGGCACATACCATCGTTGAAAAAATTGTTTTACATCGTCTAACGTTGCGGCTTGCAAATCTGCAAGAGAGCCAATTACCTGCCAATGATAGGGATGGTCTTGTGGATACAGGTTTTGATCAATCACAAGCCAGTTATGACCATAAGGGGCGTTGTCACTGCTTTGGCGTTTTTCGTTTTTGACAACCTGTTTCTCTTTTTCCAAAACAGCAGCAGTCACAGTATTAATAAACCAACCTAGCTTATCAGCTTCGGCCCAAATCATTTTTTCTAATGCATCTTTTGGCACAGTTTGTAAATAATTGGTTCTATCTCTTGTTGTTGAGCCGTTAGCCCCAGAACCTCCAATCCTTGCTGATAGTTTATCTAACCCGCCTTTGCCTAAGTTTTCTGATTCAAGAAATAATAAATGCTCAAACATATGGGCAAAACCCGTGCGCCCTGCAGTTTCGCGAGCGGAGCCTACATGCGCGGTTAGGTTAACCGCCACAACAGGATCTGAACGGTCAATGTGAAATACCACTTCTAATCCATTGTCTAAAACAAACTTTTGATACTGAACCTGAAAGTTAGAGTTATTATCTGCTACATGTGCAGATAGGTTGTTACTAATACCGAACGTACAAGCCAAAAGGAATAGGCAGGTTATTTTATATTTCATTTTTATATTTCATTTAATGGGGGAGAAATTAACGCGCAGATAATTGCATATTTTGCTTGAGACTAATAGTGAGAATAGGGCGAGTGATTCTTAAACTTAATACATACTTTGTATGTGTCAGTACTGCCCAGAGTCCAACAACTATCTTACTTTTGAAATGCCAACAGCAATACAAATAACACCGCCAGCCATGCCTAACCAAGCTTCAATAGGCGTGTCTCCATTAAATGCTCGACTGATTTGAGAGCTTGCTGAGTCAAAAACATTATATCCCCAAATAGCTAAAGCAAGCCCTACAACAATAAGAACAATGCCAAACAGTTTGTTATTCATATATTTCCTTAGATTATTAACCAATAGATACAGGTCTAGATTGACACATAATATTCTATTATTCGAACCAGATTTTTATCTAAAGCTCATTTAAAAGCCTTTAGTAATGGGCTGAGATGGGCCTCAAAATTTTTCCACTGTTCTCTTGCTGCAGAATTAATCGGCTGTCGAACCTGCTCTGAGCTGGGCGTTTTGATTGTGCGTTTGGTATTATAAAATTGCAAACAGGATGCTTCAAAGGGTAATTGGCAAAAATCTAGAATACGCCTGACCTCGGTTTCTAAATCATCGATAACGTCTTCGTGTTGTACTCTTAGAACAAAACCGGGTAACACAGTATCCCAGTGTGTCATCAGTGACTGGTACGATTGATAATAGTGGATCAGGTTGTCTAGGTCGTAGCTAAATTCTTGCCCTTCAGCAAATAATTGTTTGTAACCACTAAAACAACAGGCTATGGGATCTCGTCTGGCATCGATTATTTTGGCATTAGGTAACATGCTTTTGATCAGGCCAATATGCATAAAGTTATTTGGCATTTTATCTATAAAAAACGGAGCGCCTTGGCGGTAGTAGCGAGTGTCTTCGATAAACTGTTTGCCAAAACGTGCTAAATATTCAGATTCTATTTCAGTTACAACCTCTGGATAACCACTTTTGTTGCCGCTTAATCTTGCTGCTAATCCTAGAACATTATGTAACTCCATAGTGCCATCTACTTGTGAATGAGAAGCCAGTATTTGCTCAAGTAAAGTTGAACCCGCTCTAGGCAGCCCAACAATAAAAATGGGATCAGGGGATGGATCACCTACACCTTGATGGGATTTGAAATAGTCTTTAGTAAAGACTGATTTTTGCGCTGCAATTTGTTCGTCTAACTTGGATTGTGAATACTGGTTGCGTTGGTTTTTTAAAGCATTACCGCTTTGGTAATGATCAAAAGCGCTGTCATATTGTTTGCGGTCTTCGTAGGTCTTAGCCAGTGCAAACTCAAGGTGTGCTTTGTCGTCTTGTTCAATATCAACTTTATCCAGTTGCGACTGCATCAAGGCTAATTCGTCATCGGTAAATCGATAAGTTTTAGTATTCGCCAAACTCCAGAATGCATCGCCAAAGTCAGGGCGAATTTTATATGCTTGTTGGTATGAGGCCACTGCCTGTTCAATGTTGCCATTAGCTTTGTATGCGTGCCCAAGTAATAACTGTATACCGGGCAAGTCGTTACGCTCACTGAGTATTTGCTGATATAGAGTTATGGCTTGGTCAACTTCACCTATGCCCACCATAGCGCTAGCTTTTGCCGCTAAATAATGGTGATTATCAGGATTTTCGTTTAGCAAAACATCGGCCTGTTGTTTGGCTTGGCTAAACTTGCCCAATTTAGCTAACAATTGAACATACTCTGCTCTTGCGGCTTCATGTTTAGGGTGTATTTCAACGCAGCTTTCTAATAAAAATTCGGCTTTGTGGTAGAGTTTTAATTTGATACCCACTTCAGCCAATAGCAACATGGCTTCGACGTGATGATTGTGTTTTTGCAAAAAACGCCGACAAACAGTGTCAGCTATGGCTAATTTCCCTTCATACATGAGATCCCGAGCACCACGAATTTCAACAGGTAATTGAGTCAGGTATGCAATCCGTTGAGTGGCAAATCGCTCGCCTTCTACATGGTTTAATTCATGGTAAAGCGGAGCTAACTTTTGCCAGCTAGACAATAACGCTGGATTGAGCCTAGTGGCTCTAGCAAAGGCAGTGGCTGCATTTGGGATGTTGCCTGTACTGATTGCAAGGTAACCGTTTTCTTGATGGGCACGTGCGTGGTTGGGGTCGGTAGTAATCAGCTTATTTACTGTTTCAGTAGCCTCATTAATTAGCCCTTTGGTGCGCTGAGCGACAGCCAGTAAATACAAAGCCTCTATTTGTTGTTCAGGGGAATCTTGATTATCTAACACCTGCTGTGAAAGTGAGATGGCGCTGTTGATATCGCCTGATTGTAGAGCACGTTTGATATCGTCAATCTTAATGCCATGTTGGTTGACGTTTTCTACCACGTGTTACCTCCAGATGATTTAATTATTATTACTAGCAAATTGTGGTTGCTGAGTGTTTTTTCAATACATAAAAATAAAGGCAAGCTAAAAGCTTGCCTTTATAAGTTACCTTAAGCCAATCTTATTCGAAATCGTAAGACAGTCTCAAGCCTAATGTACGAGGACGGTTAGTTACAACCTTAGGCGTAAATTGTTGAGTATCTATATAAAGCACCGCACTTTCGTCAGTTAGGTTATCTATATAAAATTCTACTTTCCAATCGTCTTTGGTTATTCCAACAGAGACATTGGCAATTGCGTAGCTCTCTTGAATGTAACGTCCACCTTGGAATGTATTGCCATTAGAATCAGCATAAGTCACACCTGAATAGGTAGCCGCTTCTTTTTGGATAGGCAAACCTGAGCCTGTACCATATACCAAACGAGTGGCGTCTTCGGTCACAAATGCGTCCATAGACATACCAGCTAAGCGGTCGCCCGTGTAGCTAACTGATGCATTGAAATAACCTTCATAACCGTCATCAAGCTCGAAATAATAACGTGCACGGATATTACCCGAAAATTCAGCTGAGTAAGGCAGTTGAGCGCCTACTCCTGGCGCAATACCAGCTAGCTCTGCATTAACACGAGTCAGTTCTGTATCGAGTAAACTAAAGGCTGCGTTGATAACTAAGTTGTCTGACGCTAACCATGTGATATCAGCATCTAAGCCTCTTATCTCAGCATCACCTACGTTATCGGTAAATACTAAAAAGCTGATGTTAGTCGGGTCAAAACGTGACGTTTGTAAGTCAGTGATTTCAGAGTAATAAGCTGTAGCGTTTACACGTAAAATGCCGTCTAAGAAGTCACCTTTTACACCAAACTCGAAGTTATCTAGGCTATCGGTAGTAGAGTAAACGGGTATTCTGAAACCATCAAATGCGCCATTTTGGTTGGTTGCAAGGCCACCACCAACACGGTTAGTCACCGGTGGTCTGAATCCTTCAGAATAAGTGGTAAACAACAATATGTCGTCATTCACTTTATAGTCTAACGAGGCTTTAAAAATAGTATCGTCTACGGTTAATGTGCCGTCGCTGTCTAATAAGCTTACGTCCAATTGGCCACTTGCGATAGCTTGTTGAATTAACGCTGGATCTTCACCTACTGCGGCTAGTTCTGAAGCGTCTAGAGTACCAAATGCACGAATTCTGCGGCTAACATCAACTGTTGTAGTAGAGCCTTTAAACGTGTCGTCAATTTGATACCAACGAGCGCCTAATGTAGCTGTTAGCTTATCGGTGATATCGTATTCAGCCTGACCAAATACGGCGATTTGTTCAATTGTATGGGTTACATCGTTAACAAAACTGACTTCTGATTCGAACGGTCCGCCGTTAGAGTTAATACCTTCGGTACCTACTAGTGTTCTGCCTAAGTCAGTGAAAAAACCTAATTCTGTATTAGCAATTTGGAATTTACCTACTGTCGAAAGTTCTTGATCGTCGTAGAAAACACCAGCTGTAACACGCCATGCGTTATCTGCATCGGTATTAAATCTTAGTTCGTGTGTGACACGTGAAGTATCTGTTTGTTCTTTATAGTATTTAGTTGGGTCAATACAGCGTTCATCAGCAGGTGTTGCCGCTTCATAATGGTTACAAACATAATAAGCTGCAAATAAACCACCGTTGGTATAACCGGTGTAGTCGATAGTAGAGCTGATTTCACGGTCTAAGTAACCACCTGTGTAAACCACTTCAAGCTTGTCTAATCGGCCTTCTAAGGTCCAAGTAGTCAGTCCAAACTCATCATCATTGTCTTCAGGAATAAAACGGTTAACCGAACTTTCACCTTCAAGGTTAGGATCGTAAGCAAACACGCCTTCTGTTTCTAGAGACTGAGCAGTATGTTGTACCAACAACGACCAATCGTCATTGATCAAATATGACATGCCAAATCTAACACCGGCATAAATTGCATCGTTAGTATCATCTTCTACTAAGCTGTCATTTTTAGGTGGCACAACAGGGGTATTTAGTGGATCGCTTAACACGCCACCAGAAATTCTATCAATAACAACGGCACTGCCTATATAGCCACCTTGACCAGGTTCATTCAGGATATTGTCAATCCATCCACCCTTTTTGTCATTGTAAGCCACTACGCGAAGTGCTAACTCATCAGTAGGCGTAAAGTTCATAAAAGCTTCAACGGCATTGCTCATTTCGCCGCCTTTAGTACTGCCAATATTCACATCTAAACCAGCAGAAAAACCTGTGTGATCAGGTTTTTTAGTGATCATGCGAACTGTGCCTGACTGTGAACTTGCTCCAAACAAAGTACCTTGTGGACCTGGTAATACTTCTACACGCTGCATATCAGCGGCGTAAACGTCTAAGTTTCTGCCTTGCATTGAAACCGGTTGTTCATCTAGGTAAAACGCAACAGAAGGTTGTAATGCTTGGACCGAAGATACCGCGATATTGGTTTGTGAGGTGGCTGCGCCACGAATATAAATCTCATTTTGACCAGGGCCTGTGCCTTGGAAAACAACGTTCGGTAGAAATTCTACGTAATCGCTAAAACTCTCAACACCAAGATTTTCTAACGCTTCGCCGTTTAAAGCAGAAACAGAAACAGGTACATCCTGTATCGATTCGGTTCTTTTGGTGGCGGTAACTTGAATGGTTTCAATTTGTGCTTTTGCAGTTTTCTCTTGTGCTATCGCTGGATTTAAAGCGAGTGCTGTGACTATGGCACAACTTATTTTTGTTCTGTTCATGTAATAAGAACCTTTTTGGCTTTTGCATACACTGCTAGGGGAATATTTTTATTCGACCCGATGTATACAATATTTAATTTCAATACGAATTTTTATTAGTGTGTCGTTGAACAGTATATCAGACTCAGATATTGATTCCTAAAGTGTTTCATAGGACTTTAGTCGAATTTGTGGATAATTAAATGCGTAGCATTCTAAATATAATTCGAGTTTAAAAGAGCCATTGGATAGGTTATATTGCGGCTCAATAAACAGATATACAGGCTTACCTACGTGGCTTTAACTCGAATAGACCAACACCTCAATCGTCCCGTTTTTTACCTTTCTTCATTATCCATTCTTGTTTTAGTTTTATTTGCTCTGATAGCGCCACAAACTGCTGATGTGTTTTTTACTGAATTACAAAGCACCATTATTGAAAACGGTAGTTGGTTTTATGTGGTGTCGGTAGCGATCATTCTAATCACTGTACTGTATGTCGGTTTCTCTAGTTTTGGCGAAGTCCGGCTTGGTCCTGATCACTGTAAGCCAGACTTTTCTTTGCCTACTTGGCTCTCAATGTTGTTCGCAGCTGGAATGGGTATTGGCTTAATGTTTTTTGGTGTAGCCGAACCTGTTATGCACTTTTTGTCACCGCCAACGGCCACCCAAGGTACAACCGAAGCCGTGCGCGAAGCGATGAAAATGACCTTTTTCCACTGGGGCTTACATGCTTGGGCAATCTATGCGGTGGTGGGATTAATATTGGCCTATTTTAGTTTTAGGCTGAATTTACCCCTTACATTACGTTCAGCTTTGTACCCGATGATTGGCGACCGAATTTATGGTTGGGCAGGTCATACAGTGGATATTCTTGCTGTGGTGAGTACCGTCTTTGGTATCGCTACATCCCTTGGCTTGGGAGCAGCACAGATTAACTCAGGGCTAAATTATTTATTTGACCTAGAAGAGTCGGTACCAGTACAAATTTATTTGATGATTGGCATTATCGCAGTTGCAATTGTCTCAGTGGCTACTGGATTAGATAAAGGCATTCGTCGATTGTCAGAATTGAATATGATTCTGGCTATTGCATTATTGTTATTCATTTTGATTTTAGGGCCCACCGTGTTTTTGCTTGCTGCTTATGTGCAAAATACTGGGGCATATCTGTCTGATATTGTGCGTAATACCTTTAACTTATTTGCCTACGATAAAACTGATTGGATTGGCGGTTGGACCATTTTTTATTGGGGCTGGTGGTTAGCATGGGCACCTTTTGTTGGGCTTTTTATTGCGCGTATTTCACGTGGCCGCACCATTCGCGAGTTTGTGATTGGCGTGTTAGTTATCCCTACTGCTTTCACGTTATTCTGGATGACAGTGTTTGGTAACTCGGCAATCGATCTGATTTATACACAGGGAGTCGATAAATTAGGAGAAATGGTCAGTACCAATGCTCCAGTCGCGTTGTTTGTGTTTTTAGAAAACTTCCCATTCCAACACTTCTTAAGTGGTATTGCGACCTTGATGGTTGTGGTGTTTTTTGTCACGTCTTGTGACTCTGGCGCTATGGTGGTTGATATGCTCTGTTCACATGGCAAAAATGACACACCTGTTTGGCAACGTATTTATTGGGCGGTGGGTGTAGGACTTGTTTCTGCAATCTTACTCACAGCAGGTGGACTGAACGCCCTGCAAACCATGACCATCGCTACGGCTTTACCTTTTGCTATTATTTTGTTGATTTCGTTAGTGGGCTTGATAAAGGCATTGCGTGTCGAAACCCATAAGAAAGCCAGTTTGGCCATGAACTTACATCCTCATCCAACTACAACTGATAGTGGTTGGGAACAGCGACTGTCGACTATTATACAATTTCCGAATAAAACGGCAGTGACAAAATTTATTGATAGCACAGTGCGAACTGCCATGGAGAGTGTCAGTAAAGAACTAACTAATAATCAAGTTGATTCTGAGATAGTCAGTGAATCTAATTTATTGAGTTTGAGTGTACAACACGGCAGTGAGCATTCCTTTACCTATGGCGTAAAGTGCGAGAAATACCTGCAACCGAGTTATTCGCCGGATAATGAAGAATCGGAAGAGAGTGCCGACGAACATACTTATTACCGTGCAGAAGTGCATCTAACCGAAGGTGGTCAGGATTACGATATTATGGGGTGGTCGAAACAGGCAGTCATCAATGATGTGATTGACCAGTATCACAAACATCAACATTTCCTGCATTTGCTGCGTTGATATTCGGTTTGGCTATTTATTAGCAGATATTGGCAGGCAATGTGCCAGAAAAAGCGTCGGATCCTTGCGGGTTTTCAGTATACTCAGACCTTATGAGTTAAGCCCTTAAGGAATAAACGTGCGTATCAAGTCGCCCCAAGGTATTTTGTCTTTAGACAGTATTTTACCCGAAGAACCATTGTTGATGATGGGGGCGGGGCCAGTACCTATACCTGCCAGAGTGGCATCTGCCAACGGTATCGTTATCAATCATTTGGGCGATACTATGGCGCAGATTATCGAACAAGTTAAGTTGATGTCACGTTATGTGTTTCAGACAGAAACAGGGCACATTTTAGGTGTTGCAGGTCCAGGCTCTGCGGCAATGGAAATGGCCGTAGCGAATCTAGTAATACCTGGTAGTAAAGTACTCAGTGTATGCAACGGCTTTTTCAGTAACCGATTGGCCGAAATGGCTGAGCGTGTTGAAGCCAATGTTGTGCGTTTAGTAGTAGAAGAAGGCCAAAGTGCCGACCCTGTTGTCGTTGCTGAATATATTGCACAACATAAACCGCAAGTACTAACCATAGTTCAAGGTGAAACCTCAAGCACCGTTTGTAATAACGAGTTAGCGGCTATCGCGGCAGCTGCAAAAGCCCATGACTGTTTAGTGATAGTTGATGCGGTTTGTACCTTAAGTACCATGGAATTTGATATGGACGAGTGGGGTATAGATGCGGTGATAACCGGCGGGCAAAAAGGTTTGTCTTGTATACCCGGTGTGTCTTTAATTGGTTTTTCTAGTAAAGCTTGGGAACATATTCAGTCACGTTCAGATCAACTACGCCATTGGTGTTTAGACGCTAAATTGGCCGATCAATTCTGGTATAAAAAGTCATATCATTACACCGCACCTGTTTCTGGGATATTAGCTATTCATGAAGCCTTGAGATTGGTGTGTACCGAAACTCTAAAAGTGAGATTTGATCGGCATTTGCGCAGCTCTTTAGCGTTGCAGGCAGGGATTGAAGCTATGGGATTAGCACTACACGTTAAACCAGCCGCCCGGCTAAATTCGGTTGTCGGCATTAAAGTGCCTGATGGAGTGGAAAGTAAACAGTTACTGAGTACTATGTCACAGCGCTATAAGGTTGAAATATCAGGCTCATTTGGTGCCAATATTGTACGTATTGGGCAAATGGGTGAACAGTGCCGTGCCCATAACTTATTCCGTACCCTTCACGCTTTTGGTGCCAGCTTTAATTTGCTTGGACAAAAATTAGACTTGCCATCAGGCATGGCTGCGTTAGAAAGTTCGTTAGATCAACATGGTTTTGTTGATCAGATTTAAAGTCTAAAAATGCATATTTTTATGCAAATAGGCTACAAGGATCTCACCGGCTTCACTTATATGTTGTTTTAAAATAGCTTTGGCTTTGCCTAGTTGTTTGCCTTTAATTGCTTCTAACAATTGATAATGTTCTTGCTGACTGGTTTTTTTATAATCCAGCTCTACCGAATGAAAACCAATATAACGTGAACAAAGTTGATGTAAATTGGCGATATTGTTAAACAATGTTGGTCTTTTAGCCGCTTGATAAATACAGGCATGGAACTGCCAGTTTAAATCACCATGCTGGGTAATGCTTAACTTTGGCTGATCCAGTTGTTCTAAGATATCTGTCGCTTGGCCTAATATTTGGTGATTCAGTTTTGGCATAGCATGGCTCAGGATACGAGGCTCTAGATACATCCGCATGATGTATAAATCTTCGGCTTCGGTTGCGCTTAATGGATGCACCATCACGCCACGTTTTCCACTTTGGGTTAGCCAACCTTCATTCTTTAATCGCTGTAATACATCACGAATTGGAATACGGCTGACCCCATATTCAGCAGCGAGCTGTTCTTGTTTTAAAGGACTGGCTATTGGCAACTTATTATCACGGATATCTTGTTTTAATTGCTGATATAAGGCTTCTGCAGGTTGTTTGTCTGTCAGTAGTTTGTCAGTCATAAATTACGCCCTCGCAATGCGGCTAATGGCAAGTGTGCCTAGCCCAATTGTTATGCCCCAAAATGCGGAGGCAATATTAAAAAATGACACACCAGAGGCCGTCACTAAAAAGGTAATTAAGGCCGCATCACGGTAGTCGGGCTGCTCGAAAGTTGAGTGTAAACTTGCGCCAATAATACCCAGTAAAGCCAGGCCTGCTAATGCTGCAATCATGGCTGCTGGAAAAGCCGCAAACAAACTCACTACAGTGGCTCCGCAAATACCCGCCAATATGTTAAACACACCAGTGAACACACCTGCAATGTAACGTTTATCAGGATCAGGGTGCGCTTCTTCGCTGGCACATATGGCTGCAGTGATGGCGGCTAAGTTTAAAGTAAAGGCACCAAAGGGCGCGAATAATACGTTTAATCCGCCTGTCCAACTAAGTATGGGGGACACCGGAGCTTGACTGTGACCTGTAGAACGTAAAATTGCTATTCCCGGCACATTTTGTGATGTCATGGTGACTACAAATAAAGGCAAACCTACACCTATTAACAAACTTAAATTAAACTCAGGCCATGTGCAAATAGGGGTAGCTAACGACCATCTGACTTGCTGTAGATTGATTAAGTCAAAGCTGTAGGCACAGATAAATCCTGCTATTAGCACTGCAACTATTGCATAACGTGGTAACCATCTTTTGGCGAATAGAAAAGTTACTAACATGATCCCGACCATTAATGGGTCGCTTTGTAGTGAGGTAAAAATGCTCAAGCCAAACTGAACCAATATGCCAGCCAACATGGCTGAAGCTAGTGGCAAAGGGATACGTTTGGTTAACGCATCGAACCAACCAGACAAACCCGTTAGCAAGGTTAAAACCCCAACAAATACAAAAATACCTATGGCTTCGCCAATGCTATTACCACCGAGTGTCGTAGCCAGCAACGCTGCCCCGGGCGTGGACCAAGCTATGATGATCGGGCGTTTGTAATACAGCGATAAAACTAAACAGCCCAAGCCCATGCTCATACCTAAGGCCCATATCCAAGAATCAATCATTGCTTGGCTAGCACCTGCGGCAATCGCGGCTTGATATACAATGACCCAAGCACTGGCATAACCTACCAACACGGCGATAAAACCGGCACTCATGGCAGAAAAACTAAGATCAGATGTGAATTTTTTGAAGTTCATTTTTGTATTCATATTTAAAAATGTATACAAAATTTAACATGAGTCAGTTTGTGATTGAAGTAATACTTGATATTAAGAGTGTGAAAATGGCAGTGGTTAATGCTGCGTTAAAGCGCAGCATTAACCAGTTGAATTAGTGGAGTCCCAAGATCGCTTTAACCCAAGCTATAAAGTCGCTAGTGACTTCGTCACGATTGGTTTCGTTAAACAATTCGTGGCGCGCATTCGGGTAAAACTTGTTAGTTATATGTTTGAAACCGTGTTTTTCATATACCGAAAGCAAACGTTTTACTCCCTTGCTGTTTTCGCCTACGGGATCCTCAGTACCACTAAAAACATAAATGGGTTTGGCTTTGTCCATTTTATTAAGAGTCTGATCCGAGGCAATAATGGTTAAAGCATCCAACATGCCTTGCCAAGTCGCGACTGAACATTCAAATCCACACATAGGGTCAGCCACATATTTGTCCACTTCAGCAGCATCGCGGCTCAACCAGTCATACTCAGTGCGGTTCGGCTTAAAAGCTTTATTAAATGCTTTAAAGGTCATAGCTGCCATTAATGCACTGCGGCCTTTTTCTTCTAACCTCAATTTTTCAAATCGAATGATAAATTGCGCTATTTTACCAATGGCTCCGGGTGGACCGTTACTTGCCGATAAAGCCGCTGCCGCGATGTTACTCCCGTATTTGCTGAGATAGGATTGAGTCAGGAAGGATCCCATTGAATGGCCAAGTAGAATAATAGGGGGATCTGGATGACGTTTAGTGATCTCTGCATTCAGTAAATCAAGATCATCTACTGTTTTGTTCCAGCTATCCTCATCAGCCATATGTCCAAGAGCCTGACCCTGCTGTATAGACTTACCATGACCCCGATGATCATTGGCATATACAGCAAAACCTTCAGCGTTTAAAAAACTGGCCAAACGCGCATAACGTGCGCCATGTTCTGCCATGCCATGGGCTATTTGGATCACTGCCTTGATGTCTCCAACAGGCAGCCATTGATAACAATGTAACTGCAAGCCATCAACACCACTATATTTAAAGCTATCTGTGCACTCTGGGGCTAGGTCTTTGCCTGTATTGATACTTTCTTCTCCCTATCTTAATAGATTTTTTGCTGTGTATTACGCTGGCTTGATAGCAGAATACGTCCATAGAATTGCCCCGTCAATGCATGGCTAATTTGGACTTTGTTCCTTTTGTTTTGATGTAAATTAACAGCTCAATGATTACAAACCTTAACAATTTTATGGATGACAAAATGTTAGCATCAAAAACTTGACTGCTTCTTAAACATGAACGAGAGGGATTTTACATGTTAACCATAAGAAATATCTTGGCCACTATTTGTTTTTTGATATTAGCCAGCTGCAACGACTTAAATGATGATTTACCAAACATTGCGCTCAAAAGCTTAGCTGATACAAAGTTAGCTGATTTTAACTTTGACTCTACTGTTGAGTACATGGAAAAAAGAATGTTTTTCTTTGGTGACGATGTAGATAACTTTCATGTAAACAACGAATTTGATCTACAAATTAAGCTTACGTTGACTGATGTGCAGCTGCTTAACTTAGAACAGGCAACCTCTGGAACTGGTATCGGTTTTGGGTGTTTGCCAGCGTCATGTACATTTTATTTTGTTTTCCTTGAGCAAGACGTAGCAGTAGTGATTGATAATGTCTTAGATCTAGAATCTTTGCTTGGTGAGATTGATAGGCCAGCGGAACTGCACCTTGTATTAATGAATGGTAAGTATTACCCACAATTCTATAAAGAAATTGAAAGCGGATTTAGCGTCGTTGCTAGCTGGGCTGATTGTAACGGTGGCAGTGGCGAAGATTTACTGCAAATCGATCGTGCTGGCAATGTCGTTTTAATCAAAGAAATAGCAAAAAGGCAGGAAAATATAGTTTGTTAACTTTAAATTTATATTTGAATACTAAAAGATAACTTTCTGTTGGCGATAAAAATCAACCACAACCGAATGTTTTTTGCAGGGTTGTTGTTAAGCCGGTACCTTTATATTAATCTTCTTTTACTTACCAACACGGCCATAAACTCAAAGTAGGTAGTATGCAATATCTAGTTTTTGGTATTTCAATATCATTCATTTCATGGATGTTTGGAATGATCGTCAATTCATTCATAAAAGACCAAGCCTACTACATCAAGTTATCTAATCTGAATTTTCTAAAGAATGAGAAATACAATAAAGTTATTGGATTGGAGCTTTTGACGTGGGTTGTTAAAAACACATTTTTCAAGTTCTTTAATCAGTCGTTAAAGTTAGATAAGACTGCAGAGATATCAGCACTAAAAAACTTGCGCAAGGAAATGACTATTGCCGAAATTAGCCACCTAATTGCCTTTATATTTGTTCTGTTTTTTGCTGTTTATAAGGGCATTAGTCAAAATTTTGTATTTGGGTTGGTAGTAGTAGGGGTCAATATCTTAATGAACTTGTATCCATCTTTACTGCAGCAGAAAAACAAAAGAAGAATTGATCGCCTGATAAGAATAAGCGTTAAACGTAAGCAACGATCCTAAAAATATAAGGTGACCATTTTTATAGGATGGGGTGGTTAGACTTTTATTTATTGTTATTCATCTGTACTAAAGCCAGCCCGCACATGTAAATGTTTGGGTGTGAATATTTAACTTCATAAAACTAACAATCGATCATAACTATGAAAAATTCTTCTTTTGTCAATTAGTGGGTACACTGCTATTAAGTTAAATAGTAATTAAATCTTTGGAGAGATAAATGTTTAGTCACGTGATGTTGGGTGCGAATGATATACAAGCATCTAAGAAGTTTTACGATGCGATTTTAGGTGCTTTGGGCTACGAAGAGGGCACGATTGACCCTAAAGGTCGTTGTTTCTATTTCACTAAAACTGGTGTGTTTGGTTTAAGTGTGCCAATTGACGGTGAACCAGCCAGTCACGGCAATGGCAGTACTCTTGGGTTTGCCATTGAAAACGAAGATCAAGGCCTTGCATGGCATGCTGCTGGTTTAGCTAACGGTGGTACAGCTTGTGAAGATCCACCTGGTGTACGTGATGGCGGAACGATGCAGTTATATTTAGCTTATCTTCGTGATCCAGCAGGCAATAAAATCTGTGCCATGAAGCGCGTAGGTTAAGTACTTCAAGAATAGAGTGTTGTGGCTGGGTTCTTCAGCCACATACTCATTATCTATCTATCTATCTATCTATCTATCTATCTATCTATCTATCTATCTATCTATCTATCTATTAGTTATTAGTTGGAAAGTGTTTTGCACCAAAGATTAGTAACCCTGCGCCTAAATACATCGCTAGGCCATATACCCCAGCCGCAATGGCGTAATCTGGTCTTTCTAAAAAAGACACGGCTATTAAAATGGCCATCGCACTATTTTGTACCCCTACCTCTATTCCTAATGTCACACAGTCGCGCTTGACCAGTTTAAACACAAGACCTAAGAGCAAACCTGTGGCAATGGCTACAAAGTTTAGCGATATGGTTGGCAATAACACTTGGGATAATGATTCAAGGATGCTATTGCGCTCTTGATAGGTGATGGCGATGATCATAAAGATCAGAAAACCGGTTGATAGCCGTCTGAAAAAAGGTTCGCTGCTAATGGCTTGTGTTGGGTATTTGTGGCGCAAAAATATACCGAGTATTACAGGTAACAAGGTAATGAAAATCAAACCCAAAGTGGTACTTAACAATGAAAATGATTTGGCAGGATTAATGTCAAATTGGTTAATTGCAAACTGAATAATCAAAGGTGTAGTGAACACACACACTAATGTAGTCACGGCGGTTAAACTGACGGATAGGGCTAGATTGGCTCTGGCTAAATGGCTGATGATATTCGAACTCGTACCCCCCGGGCAAGCTGCTAATATCATAATGCCAATCGCCAGATGTTGACTCAATCCAAAGAGGATAGCGACACCATAGGCCAAAATGGGCAGTAACAATAACTGTCCAAATAATCCCACTAGCACCGCTTTAGGCTCTTTGCCTAATTCTAAAAAGTCTTGTTTTGTTAGACTTAATCCCATGCCAAACATGATTAGCGCTAAGACTAAAGGCAATATGATCTGAGTTAAAAACGAATCCGACATTAAATAGGTATTCCTGAGCAATAGGTAAAGGTTTTAAACCGAAGGAACCCGTGTTCTTTCGGTTTAGGGTTAACTCATTTTGGCTAACATACTCAATGGTGCGATACGGGCAATGTATCTAAATAATGCCCAAGGCCATGTAGGCACAAAACTGTTGGCGACTTCTTTTTCGATGTCTTTGACCATCGCTTTGCAACCCGTTTCTAAGTCTACAATAAAGGGCACCGCTTTTACTTTGGCATTGATTTCAGTGCGGATAAAGCCCGGATGGATGGTAGTGACTTTAATCGGGGTGTTGAGCACATCGATTCGAATACCTTCAGTAAGTGAGCTTAATGCCGCTTTAGTGGCGGCATACACTGTCATGGCTCTACGTGCTCCGCGTACTGCGCTTACGGAAGATATTGTGACTAAGTGGCCAGCGTTTTGGTCACGGAATATTTCCATTGCGACTTCACACTGAGCCAAAGCTGAAACGAAATTAGTCACTGCAGTTTGTTTATTCGCTTTAAAATAGCCTGTGCCTATCGAGGCGCCTTTGCCCATTCCGGCATTGACTATCACCCGATCTAGGCCGCCTAAATCCTCTGCAAACGCTCTGACGACTTCAAATACTTGGTCGTGGTCGTTCACATCTAACGAACGTATAAATACCTTAATGTCGGGATTAATTGCCAACAACTCTTGTTTAAGTGATTCTAAGTTGTCCATTCTACGGGCACATAAAGCTAAGTTACGGCCCATCTTGGCAAACTCGATGGCCATACCTTTACCTAAGCCTGAACTGGCACCGGTAATTAAAATGTTTTGTCTGATCATTGTGTCGTTCCCATGTTTTTTGTTTTTATGCTTTAGCTACGAGCACATAACGATTTGTGCTTCTATTTATAAGTTAATAAGTGTTTGTTTTTACCTTCAAACGTAGAGTGTTCGTTTAGTGAGGATAAAATAACACCGTTTCGGGTATTAATGAGTTTGGTGATGCCGCAGTTGACTAAGGTCCAGTTAAGCGTCATCAGGTTTTCAGCGGGTACACCTAATAATGCTTGGGACAATAATGCTATGGGGCCACCTGAACTAAACACCGCTACGTTTTTTTGACCTTCTAGGCCACTGATTAAACCCGTTAGCGCGGCCTGTATTCTGGCCTGATAATCAGGCCAAGATTCAATGTAATCAGTATTGTGTTGACTGCTGATCCAGCGACTGAAGGCCTGACCAATCACTTTCTCCAGTGCTTTGTGAGGATTGTCTTGTCGACTTACATAGTCTTTTACGCCTTGGGCAGTGGCTAATTCAGAGTCGAGTTGAGCAAGAATATATTGATGATCGTATTCGTTCCATCTTGCATCGAGTTGCGGTTCAGTACCTTTTTGGCCCATTGCTGATAAACAACCATTTGCCGTTTGCTGATGACGCTGCATGCTGCCACGTACTACTTTATCAAAACGATCTAATCTGCCTTTAAAAACACCACCTAAATGTGTTGCTTGCTGTTCGCCCAACTTAGATAAACAATCATATTCATCTTTGCCAAAGGAGGCTTGGCCATGTCTAATTAAATAAATCGCGGTCATATCGGTGCTCTTTTAACGTTTTCCTTTGATGGCTTTACGGCATTGCCAGAGTAAATAATGCACAAAAAACCAAATGTGTTTAAAGGCTGGGTTGTCGGTTTGTTTGTGGTGATAACGATAATAAATTTGCTGCGCAATGGCCGCTAATCTGAATAAACCATACACCTCATAGAAAGCAAAGTTGTCGACTTTAAAACCGGTTTTATCAAGGTAATAGGCAATGACTTCTTTGCGGGTCAACATACCGGGTAAATGTGTTGGTTGCCGGCGAGTCGACTTGGCCAGTTTGTCGTCATCAGCTTGCACCCAGTAGGCCAAACTATTACCTAGGTCCATCAAAGGGTCACCTAGTGTGGCTAATTCCCAATCCAATACGCCTAAGATTTTGGTTGGGTCGTTCACATCTAACACCAAATTATCAAATCGAAAGTCGTTATGGGTTAAGCAAATATGCTCGTGCTTAGGTTGATTGGATTTAAGCCAATTCATGACATATTTTGCGCTGGGCACGTTCCATGTTTTGGCTTTGGTGTATCGCGCACTCCAGCCTTCAATTTTGCGTTGGGTGTAACCTTCACCTTTGGCTAAATGATCGAGTCCCGCCGCTTTGTAATCGACCTTGTGTAGCTCAATTAGACTATCTAACGCATTCAGACAAAGTTGACGGGTGGTGCCATGTTCAAGTTTAAGCCCTTTAGGCAGATTCATTCTTGGGATCAGGCCGTTGAGTTTTTCCATTAGGTAAAACTCGGCGCCTAATACTGATTCATCATCACAATGGCCTAACATTTCTGGCACATAAGCATACACAGGCTTTAGTGCAGCTTGTAAGCGATACTCACGGCCCATATCGTGCGCACCTTTAGCTTTGGTACCAGCAGGTCCTCGGCGCAAAATGACTTCACGCAAAGTACCATCATCAGCTGGATAGCTTAGGCAGTATGTCCAATTAGATGCGCCGCCGGAATACTGAGCAACTGTAGGTTCACCTTTAAGACTTGGAACATGCTTTTCTAACCAAGGAACCAGGGCTTTTAGGTCTAGCTCTTCACCTTTTCTGACTTGGCCTGCTGTGTCAATTACGTTTTGTTTGTCAGTGTTGCTCAAGGTATTAGGCTCTAGGCTTAAAGTTTTTTAATTGTTTCTTCATCATTGCTAGATAACGCATCGGGGCAAACCAACGTTTTATACGAAACGCAGTACGACCGTCTTTATGGGTGATGGTCATAAACTTAAAGGTTTCACTGTCTTGGTATATGGCTGCTGCCACCTGAGCCGCGGTGATATCAGAAGCATTATGCAGCATCTTACTCACCAGTTTTGCCACGCCAGGCTGCTTACTGCGTAGAGATTCATCCAGGTTTGTAGAAAAGAAGCCTGGGCAAGCCACACTCACGTGAATGTTATCGTCAGCTAATTCAAGGTGCATCGTTTCAGAAAAACTGACGACCGCAGCTTTACTGGCATTGTAACTGCCCATTAACGGGGCAGGAGTGATACCAGCTTGCGAAGCAATATTCACTATTTTGCCACCACCTTGTTGTTTCATCATGGGCACAAAAGCACGGCACATACGCACCATGCCCAATACATTGATATTTAGCACCCATTCCCACTGTTCAATATCTTCAAATTCCAAGGCACCGCCCGTGGCAACACCGGCATTGTTGACTAACACATCAACTTTTTGCCAACGAGATTGTAACTGTTGTTTGAGTGCTTCAATATTAGCTTCATTAGTGATATCGCAAGGCAAAAAGAAGGCGGCACCACCCGATTGAGTAATGGTGTCGACCACTTTATGTGCTCGCTCTGAATTTAAGTCGGCTATGCACACTTCAAAGTTTTGTTTGGCATAATGCAATGCCAGCGCTTCACCTAAACCTGAAGCGCCACCGGTTATTAGTACATTTTTATTCATTTATATTTCTTCAACTCTAATCGGGCAACCATGCCTTTGTGCACTTCATCTGGCCCATCGGCTAAACGTAAGGCTCTTGCGCCTGCTGCAAAACGTGCTAGTGGGAAGTCGTTACACATTCCTGCACCACCATGAATTTGCACAGCCATGTCGACAACTTCTTCAAGCATTTTTGGCACTGCTACTTTAATCGCTGAAATATCCACCATGGCATTCTTCACGCCCACGTTATCAATCTTCCAAGCGGCTTGTAAGGTTAATAAGCGAGCTTGCTCAATAGCGATACGTGCTTCGGCGACGCGTTCTCGGTTACCACCAAGCATCATTAAAGGTTTACCAAAAGCAGTACGAGACATACCGCGCTGCATTGCCAATTCTAAAGCTTTTTCTGCTCCACCGATAGAACGCATACAATGATGAATTCGACCCGGCCCAAGACGACCCTGAGCGATAGCAAACCCTTTTCCCATGCCTACTAACAAGTTTTCTTTAGGTATACGCACATTGGTAAAATGCATTTCGCCATGACCAAAAGGTGCATCGTAATCGCCATAGGCTTGTAACATACGTTTGATTTCAACACCCGGTGAATCTAGCGGCACAACGACCATACTGTGTTGGCTATGTTTGTCATTTTCAGGATTAGACAACGCCATAAAAATCGCAATTTTTGCATTGGGATGACCTAAACCTGTGGTCCACCATTTTTTGCCGTTAAGGACTAACTCATCACCGTCTAGTTCAACGGTTGCTTGCATATTAGTCGCATCAGATGAGGCAACGTCGGGTTCAGTCATGCCAAATACGGAGCGTATTTCACCTGCTAATAACGGCTTAAGCCACTTTTCTTGCTGTTGTTCGTTGCCAAAGTGGTACAGCACTTCCATATTGCCAGTATCAGGCGCGTTACAATTAAATATTTCAGAGGCAAATAACACTCTGCCCATTTGTTCGGCTAGTGGTGCATATTCTAGGGTAGTTAAGCCTTTACCCAATTCAGCGTCAGGTAAAAATAGATTCCATAATCCCGCTTCTTGAGCTTTCTTTTTAAGTGGTTCTATTAATGGGTGTACTTGCCAATTCTGCCAATCACCACCCGGGTTGAGTTCATGGGTTTCGGCATAAATTTGTTCTTCAACGGGATAAACGTGCTCATCCATAAAGGCTTTAACACGTTCGATGTACCCTTGTGTTTTTTCACTGTGGGAAAAATTCATAGTGGTGACTCCGAAAGTTAGGTGAAGTAGTAATGAGTCAAGCATAGTCTTTTTATTAGGTTGAATGAAATGAAAAATGCTATATGGTTACTATGAATTATATTCATAGTGGTGGTGTGGTGACAGACGTAACAAAGATCCAACAGCTTGACCTAAACTTACTCAAAGTATTTGAAAGTATTTATCAAGAACAGAACATGTCACGTACTGCGGAGTTGCTGCATATTACGCCTTCTGCGGTTAGCCACGCCTTAAAAAGGTTACGAGAATATTTGGGCGACCCATTATTTCAACGTAGTAATAATCGTATGTTACCCACACCTGCTTGCCAGCGTATGGCCCCACAGATAATTGATAACCTCACTCGATTAAGGCAAATATTGCAACATTGGGGAGAGTTTCAAGCACTGACCAGTCAGCATCACTTTCGCTTGGGTATTCACTACGCTCTTGAACCCTCTATTTTGCCAAAATTGGCGAAAAAACTGGCTAAGTTAGCTCCCAACACCACCTTTTCTAGTGTCAAAGTGGATAGAGAAAATTTAACCCGTGAGTTAGGGGCAGGGCATATTGATATGGCGTTTGATGTGGCTTTGCCGATAAAACCCCCAGTATTACACACTAAGCTAATCGATGGCGAGTTTTGTGTCTTGATGCGCAAAGGACATCCCTTTGAGAGCAATCTAACGGAAAAAAGTTACTTTGCCGCTAAACATATAGGTGTATCTAATCGTCCAAGTGGCGACGCTGCTGAGGATATTTTGTTTCAACAACAAGGTTTGTCACGGCATATCAGTATTCGCTGCCAAAACTACTATGCAGCAAAAGCCATGTTGATTGAGTCTGATTATTTATTAACTGTGCCTTATATGTTGGGCAAAGAATTAATGGCAGATTCCCACCTAACCAATGGCTTGATAGAAGTCCGTATGCCAGTGCAACTCACTAATATTGAAACTCACCTTTATTGGCATAAAAACACCCAAGATGATGAAGCTTTAAGTTGGTTTAGAAGCGCAGTGCAATCTTTGTTACAAACCCTTTAAGCCGCTCTGTGTAGCGACTAGTTGGATTTTATTATTGAACCATGCCTTTTATTTTTATAGCTTTTTCGAAATGATCTAACTGGTGGGTTTCAATCCACCAGGTGGCCGCTTCCATTAATAGCGCTGGGTCGTTATTTTTATTGGCGAAAAAGGCATAAAAAGATAAGCCTACACTAGGTCCTTTAGCTACAATTTTTTTATCGCAAACCTCAATGATTTTTGCTCTCAATTTGTCTTTCAAGTTATCCCTCGTTTATTCATTTGTTTAATATCTCGGGTTTAGAAACAGCACATCCATTTGCATTAAAAAAGGCAGAGGGTTGATTTAACCCCTTTAATTTCCAACTTATCAATTTGCCGAGGACTCGCATCGATATTTTAATTAATGATGTTTGTTGCGCATCTGATACGGGTTGTTTGGCTGATTGGCAATGTATATAGCCTCGTGTTTTACCCAGTTCTTGATCGCGACTTTGTACATGTTGCATAAAGTTATGAATGACCCCAATAAAAGGTGTTTTACTGCCTAACGTATTACCAATTGGTGTGTTACAGCATTTAGCATACCAACGGTTTAATCCTTTTGGAGTGAGGCGGATCAAAGCTAATTGGTCATTGCCTTGAGTAATAGTTAAGTGTGCGATGGGCATCTGAAAAATATCGGTAGCGCCATATTGGTCTAACACTTTTTTGTCTTGTTTTAAAAATACTGCAAATTTTTGACAGTCTGCACAACAACAATGAATACGATTTCCACTTTGAGCATTCACATTTTTGGTCTTTCCTTGCACTAGTCCACAAGCACAACTTAGGTTTACTTCTGGCATCTTATTTTCCCTTAATAAAGAATGGCCTTACAGGCATTTTAAATTATTTATGACCTAGGGCGATCATAGCGATATCGCGAATATCAAAAACTAAAGAAATGCTGATAGTCGCCATCAATAAAGCAAGCCAAATTCCGTAAACTGAGGCGAATTTAAAGTCAGTTCGCTTAATTTCGTATTTTATTAAGCCAAATAACAGAGGAGCCCAAAGAATTAAGTGGGCGATCCCCAATAAATGGGCATTGTTAGTGAAGTAAAACACCAGCATACCTAGAGGCATGGTCAATATTAAAGCGACCAACACGTAACGCGCAGCTTTGGACTTCCAAACAAACAGCACAGGCAGCAAAAAGATCAACACCATCCAGTTCATCCAATAATGAATCCATAGGGGCAACACCGCCATTTGTTCGTTCACTTGATTCATCATATCGTTCATATTATTTTCCTGTGATTTTTCTCTGCTAAAGCACTAGACCTCTGTTAAGTCGTTGTTGTCTCATATTTACTTAATATAAAATATTTATTAGGGCTTAGGCTTTTTTTACTAACAAACATACCAGCCATAGGCCACTGACTTTTTGTTGGCAAGGTCAGACAGTGTTTAGTTAACCAAACATTAAGGTACACTAACTTAAAACACGAATACTTATAAAATAAGACTAGGGGTTGTTGATCTTTCATATGTCACCGAGATTTTCCTCAAAATGTGCTTAATCAAGGCGAAATATGTGAAGTTTGGTCATCCAAATAAACAGGTTTCAACGCCGAGTAAGTGCGTTTTGAGGAAAACCCTTCGGGCTGGGCCATTTATTCGCCTACCTTCGTTGTTTACCTCTCGTTTAGAATGACTAAACTTCAAGGCAAACGCCTCGGTATCCAAATAAATGACCTCAGTCTCGAGGACGTATGAAAGATC
>Ga0105350_10000478_pt1 | contig 26715 bp, 27 predicted proteins | sample EN1Hudsemesocosm_FD_83506 | JGI IMG/M metagenome (GOLD analysis project Ga0105350, IMG submission 83506) | Methane-oxidizing microbial communities from mesocosms in the Hudson Canyon - EN1E Hudson Canyon | ecosystem: Environmental > Aquatic > Marine > Cold seeps | place: Hudson Canyon... | reverse complement strand
GTTGGCCATGTTTAATTCCTGCGCCAATTGATGCTGGGCGAGCAAGTTTTCCTGTCGCAGCACAAGGATTTTCTGTGATAAGGCCAGGGAAAATAACATCAACTGAAAAAACATGGCTGCTTGCAACACCGCTATCATGGTGGATGGTGCGAATTTTGGGGGGGTGAACCCGGTACTCGCCACCACGAGCAAAGCGGCGGTTAATATCGCCCACGAAAGGACAAAGGTGAGCGCGGGTGCATAGCCCTGTCGCCAGCGTATAACACCTGCAACGATGACAAACAAAACTGAGATGAGCATCAGCAAGCCAGTGACGGGAAGAATAATTTGGAGCTCTGGTGAGGAGCCCGAGAAATTCATAAAATAGACGAGTATCAACAAAGCGGACCACACGGCAATGATGGCTTGCTTGATCCGGTACCAGTGCGGTGCGGAGAATTTCAAGTTTAAAATCTGCGCGCTGCATTGCACCATCCAGCCAAACATCAAGGCGTAACACAGCAGCCGTAAATCCCACCAAACGGAATCCTGTAACAGCAAGCCCTGAATATGATTACCGTAATAGGCAACTGTAAAAAGAAACGATGACAGGAAACAAACATAGTAGGCGTAGCTCTTGTCGCGTAGGGATATGGCCAAGGCGGCGTTATACAGCAACATGGTCAGCAAAGCGGCAATAAATACGGCGTCTTGCACTTGCGCGCTATTGCCCTGTTGCCAAAACTCCCGCTCCGACCACAGGGTAATCGGCAGTTTGTTGACAACGTTGTGTTGTAAGCGCAGGTAAACGGTTTGTGGAGCCGATGAGCTCAGGCTAAGACGCAGCAATTGTTTGGGGTGGACCACATCTCGTTGCTTGTAGGGGCGTTTATCGCCGCTCAAGATGGTGCGATAGCCATCGTTTTGATCGACGTAAAAGTCCACGTAATTCAAGCGTAGGGTATCCAGAAATAATAACCAGTCACCGGCCGAATGCGGGCTGGGGTTGATGGTCAGGCGAAGCCAAAAGATCGAATTATTGCCGCCAACACGGATAGCGTCTTCGGTGGACGGCTGGAAGCGAGCGGCTAGCATTTCCGATGCAACGTCGTCTATTGTCCACCGGCCTTGTGTATCCTCGAGGATATCCAAATGCAAACCCGCGTTGTAGTGATAAACACCCTCTACCAATTGCAGCGGCGCCGTTAATACGGGTGACGACACTAAAGTCAATAACAGCAGCGCGAGCAGGCAATGACGTTTATTCACGAAGGTTCGCCTTCTGGACGTCATTGCCCGTGTTCGTAGTGCCATCGTCCACAGTACAGCTAATGTGACAGCTAAAGTTAGAGCCTTGTGGGTGTTTGCTGGAACAGTCCATGTCACCGCCCATGAGTCGGGCGTAATCACGGCTGATAGAGAGAGACAAGCCTGTGCCGAGTTTGACGGATGATTGGGCGAAAGCCGAGAAAATCGTGTCTTTTTCAGCGTCCGGGATACCAGGGCCGGTATCGCTGACCTCAATGTCTAGCCGAACCTGCCGCTGCACCGGCACAGCGATAGCCACACGCCAGAGTATCGATCCCTGCTCGGTATATGTTACGGCATTGTCGAGCAGTGTGGTCAAGATAAAGCGCAGCTTGGTTTCATCACAATGAATGCGCTCGGGCAGCATCTCGATGCCCTCAACGTTCAGTGTTAACGTTTTTTCCATCGCCTGACGCTGGTAGTGCTGTTGCAGTTCGCACATGAGTACTTGCGGATCAAATTCGCTGGAATTAAGTTGAGTTCGGCCAGCCTCTATTTTGGAGACCTCCAAAATATTGTTGATCAAATTCAGCAGTTGCTGACCGGCACCTTTGATAATATCCAACCAGTCTCTCTGTTGCTGCGTGGTTTGTTGGTCCTCACGCATCAATTGCGAAAAACCCAGGATGGCGTTCATCGGTGTGCGGATTTCGTGAGACATATTGGCCAGAAACGTGCTTTTTGCCCGGTTGGCTACTTCGGCGGCATCGGTGGCTTGTTCCAGCTGTGCGCTGCGTTCGGCCACGCGTTGCTCCAATGCGATATTGGTCTCTTGCAGATTCGCCGTCAATTCCCGTTGTAGGTCTATCTGGGATTGGCGCAGGTCGTTGACTTGTCGTGACAAAATCAAAGAGAAACCAATGACTTGCACTATAACGGCGAATTGTATCGGAGTAGTCGGGTCAATTGCCAAGGCCAGGTTGCCGTCCCCAACACGGTTGAGAGCGTAATTTAACAAAGCCATAATCCAGGGCAACGAGGACAGGACGTAGAGTTTAGCCTGGGGATAGCCCTGACGTCCGCGATGGAAGGCGGCCACCACCGACAATAGCCCAGTAAACGTAATGAGCAACGCAACTAGTCCTGTAACGATAAAGAATGGCGAGACAGCAAAAAGCAGGATCCACAGTGCCGCCACCCATTGAAATACCCGGTTCCACCGGGGAGCGGCCGATTGCAATGTTAATACGTGACTGCTGAACAACAGATAAAAACACTGCAGTAGGGCGGTTAGCAACATCCGCCAATCCCACCAGATCGTGTCGGTGAAGAAATACCGCTGTAACTGGCCGGTGTAATAGAGGCTCCAGACGACCAGTGTGCCCAGAAACAAGATAAAATACCCATAGCCCTTGTCACGCAAGCTCACGGCCAACAATAGGTTGTAGATCAGTACGGTACACAGCGCTGAAACTAACCAAATCGAAGACCATTGTTTGGTATTACCGCTCTTCCAAAAGGCTGTTTCACTCCAGAGAACAGGCGATAGCACCACAGTGAGGTCGTGTTGAACGCGCACATAGATTACAGATTGTTCGCCGTAGTCGTCGAAACTGATGGGGAAAACAAACTGAGGATGGTCTCGCATTCGCTGTGAAAAGGGTCGGCGTTGCCCTGTTAATACTGCGGACCATTCGCCATTACGTAGCAGGTAAACATCGACGTAATTGAGCATGTGCGGATCTAAATGCAGCAACCAGTCGGATAACCCGTGATGTCTGCTCTCCAAGCCTATACGCAGCCAGTAGGCGCGGCTATCGGGGAAGCGTAGCAGTGGTGTTGGGTTTAATGAACGATTGAAATGCTGATTGAGACCAGGCGACGACACCTCCACCATGGTCAATTCACCGGTGGGGTCTTCAAGAATGTCTATCGACAAACCCAGCTCATACCGTTCCGTGCCTTCTAGTAAGGGCACGGTTGCAGCTGCCATCGTCGCTGAATGACAGAGCAAGAGGCTAACGAGTACAAACAGCGAGTAAATCCGCACTAAATTCCACTAGTTTGCAAAATATTTGGTGACATAGTTAGTGGCGCTCCAGATGTTACTACATTGTGTTTTTTGAATAAGTACTAGTGTAGCGTTTTTTTATAATTTCGACGTCCGACGGCTGCGCGGCAGGCTTAAACACGAGTGCCGATGATTACAAGTCTTTGTCACCCAATCAATTCCGAGCTTGCCCCAGGATTTTCATCATCAACGGCAGCGGCTTGTTCTGCCCCCGTTTGGGAATGCTTAACTCGTCATCCATTCCGGATCTGATCACGCCATCTTGATGTAGACTGGCTAAACCCCCAGCATGCTCGAATAGCTGCGTCACACGGCTCTGGTCTGATGCACTTAATGCGCGGAATTCGGCCTGTAGTTGTTCGCGACACCAAACTCGGTAATGGGTGGTGATAGTGCGGTTGATATTCAGGGAATGGCCTGAATAATCGAAGCGTTTTTTTCCTTCACGAAAGGCCAGCGCATTCTGGTGCAGATAGGGCAAATAATCTTTTGCTATGCGGCTCAGCAGTGGCTGCCAGTAGTTGGCCTGTGGCCATTGCCATTGTTGAGCGCCCAAACGTTCGGGTTTGGCGTTCCACATCCGCGCCAACCATTCGCAGGTGTTGGGGCCTTGCCGGCGCATGACTTCACCAGAAATCGGATCATTGCCAAAATGGCGAAACATTGAGCCGAAGTATCCCAGGTCTGCTACCGAGGGGTGAGAGCCCAAAATAAAGGGTTGTTGTTCTAACAATGGTTCTAAAAACTCCAGCTCTCTATAGAGCATGTCACGAACCTGGTTAGAATTGTGTTGGTCAACACCGTCACCCCAGATCCACTCCTTCAGTTGGCGACGACCGGTGAGAAAGCCCAGTGGAATCGACAGGATGGAGTCAGTCATCATGCTGCTCGCAATGCGTCGGCCCAGTGCGGCGCGGGAGACTTTAGGCACCCAGCGCCACCACATGGCCGGCCGCCATAACCATTCATCGCTATAGTCTTCAATCAATAGGGCCAGAAAACGCAAGGCCTGATCATCGGGAAAAACCGGATTTTGCGGGTGTTGTTGCTCTAAATACTGGATCGTAGGAGTGGTGTCGAAAAGCCAGTTTCCATCCGCCATTTCTATCGCCGGCATTTTCATTATGCCGGTTTTTTGCCCCAGCATGGTCAGCTTACTTTGACCCAAATCTACCAGCGCGTGAGGGATTTTTTTGTAGCGCAAATAGGCTTCCAGTTTGCCGCTGAAGTACGAAATGTCCGACTTATAAAGCGTGTATTGCTCCTTCATTGTCAAGCCTTGCCTATCAGACTGCGACGCCACGCAATAAAAAGAAAGGTAATAAGAAACGCAGCTGATACCGGCAAACGTAAATCTGGATACACATTGTCGCTGGAAACAGGTATCAGGTATGTGTGTGAGCCCATTAATTTATAGGCTGCCGTTTCTCCATAGCCCTCGCTGGCCATTAGCTCAAAAAAGGCGCGACGATTTGGGTAACGCACTACGCCAATTCGATTCCAGTTATCAAAATTTGGACCGTGAATATCGGAGGTAATATTCGCGCTTTGAACGTCGCCCCAAAGTATTGGGTGGCCGGCGAGCAGAACCAATTCATCTGTAGTCTCGTGTCCGTATATATCATCGGCTTCCTTGGCTGTTCCTGAGAATCCCTTTATTGCCCCTGGATATTGATAGACTTGATCGCGAAAGCGCATCATATTCAGCATAAAGAATTGCTTGCCATCGTCCGCTTCTCCCCATGAGCGCAAACGTTGCAACATAGGTTGCTTGACTTCTTCTGGCCAGTTCAGGTTTTTATCGATTTGTGTAAGATATTGCTCAACATTACTCTTGGTGAGCTTGCCTCCGTTCAATATGCCGCTATACCAGGCAATAAATCCCAGGCAAAGGAGCAAAAAAGTAAGGCCGAGTTTCCATTCAACTTTATATTTTTCTATAGCCATATTTCATATGCTCCTTGGTCTCTTTCCAAGAAATGTATTGCTCGCTTACTGTCAAGCCATGTCCGTTTTCTGCTTGGCGGCTTTCTCTTTCATGTATTTAACGCGTGCATCGCAAACACCGTCTTTTACAAACGGCGGGGTAAAGCCGTCAAACAAGCTACTGTGAACCACTTCAGCGTCCATAAAGGTAGGCATAATCTCTGCTGCCGCTAGAATAGTATTCAGTGAGTCCCTGGCTTCGTCGCTGATGTTTTGATAACGCAACTGCAGTTGCTCAAAAGACCAAACCCGATACTGGTGGGTTGAAAAGGTGGCTTGCTCACCAAAAGTCTCGGCAGTAAAACGCTTTTCCTTGTTCTTGCTGGCCAGGGCGCAGGCCTTGGCAAAGGGGATGTAGGTGTTACCGACAAACGCCAACAACTTGGCCAAGGACTCAGGTAAACCTTTATCAAGATCAATCCAGTCACCAAACTCTGTTTGCCCGACACAGCCGCGGGTATCTCCGAGTTCGGAAATGGTGTCCATCCAGCGACAGGTTCGCGGTGCGTTCACTTCCATGATTTCGTTAGACTGTGGATCATTGAACAAGTGAATTCGCAATGGACCGTATAGCGAAAAATCGGCCAGTGAGGGCTTAAAACCCAACAGGAACTGGTAGTGCGTGAAGTGCTCTTCCAGAATGACCAATAAATCGAGAATTTGTTGATCGATATTCTTGCGTACAGCATCGCCAGTCAAGCCCAGGTGTTTATCAAAACCTGATTGGCGCTCCAGCAGAAAGGGGGCAATGTCTTTGGCCTGTACATCCGCTTTTGCAAAGCTCATGCCCCGGGCAATTCGATGGCTCAGGGTCTTGCGGTTTTGTTCATTGCCCCAGCGCGTATGCATATGCACTCTAGGCATATACTCATCGGCAAATTCTTCCAGCAACCACATCAAGAACTGCAGGCGATCGTCTGTTGGTATCGCTGGCTTATCGGCAAATTCTGATTCAAACCATTCCAGTATCGGGGTTGAGTCCTGCATCACCTGATTGTCCGGCGTCAGGATGACCGGGATAATTGATTGCCCTACTAATTCAACAATTTCCCCCGAATAGATATCCCAGTTAGCCGGCATGCGCTTGTAAGGGATTCCTTTGTAATTCATATAGGTCATCACCTTGTGGGAGAAGGGTGATGTGTAGTCCTGCCAGATACGGTAAAAATTTTCCTGACCTGGTTTTAGCGCTCGGGCATCGGCCAGGGTTTGTTGTTCACGCAGGATGTTTGCGGGTATTGATTTAGACATTATTCTCCCCTTAAAAGCTATTAGGTATTCAGCTGAATATCACTAAACACATCAATCAGCGGGTAGGGACAAACCCGTTTTAGCCCGTGAACGGCATTTATCGTGATCTGTGCCTGTCCCTGTCGCTTTAAGTAGTTCCGATGAATTTCACCACTATCTCTGCTAATTCCGGTCCATACTGTTCCTGTATGAAATGGACCCCATCAGAAAACTCGCTATGTGGCTGACCCTTAGCCCCCGGGACACACTCCTGGAAAACCCTATCGAACCATCCCAGTATCGGATCTGCTTTTCCGTACGCAGTCAGAAAAGGCTTTTCCCAGTTGTCATATATTTCCCAGGCCTCAGCAAAAAACGGGAACTGATCAACCTGTTTTGGTGAATTCAGCGCCAGTAGTGGAAAAACCAAGGCGCCTGCCTGGTAACTTGAATCAGGAAACGGTGCATCGTATGCGGCTTTTTCTCCCTGAGACAATGACGCGCAACCGAACCCTTCGATTTTGAGGTCCGGTACCTCATTCGCCATGATTTTCCCTGTTGGTAAATCTTCCCGCTGCGAGATCCATTGATGCCATTTGGCGAATGCCATAGCGTCCGGAGATTGAGCTCCGGCCTGAAACATCTTTTGAAGGTTCCTCGGATCGGGTAAACCACCGTTTGCCAACATGATTCTGTCGATACGGTCTTGTTCGAAAGCGCATACACACAGTCCGATTAGGCTCCCCCAATCCTGCCCGAAAAAGGTGACGTTCTGCAGGTCAAGTTGCTGCATCCAGGAGCGCATGTAGGTGATGTGTCGCTCTACGCTGTAGTCGGTTTTTTCAGTTGGCTTATCGGATTTACCAAATCCCACCAGATCAGGGGCCAGCACTCGGAAGCCCGCCTGAACCAAAACGGGAATCATTTTCCGGTATAGGTATGACCAGGCTGGTTCTCCGTGGAATAACACGACCGGCACTGCATTCTCAGGCCCTTCGTCAACATAATGAATTCGCAGGTGCCCGCCTTCCGTATCATCAACTTCCAGATAGTGCGGAGCAAATGGATAGTCAGGTAGGTTCTCGAATCGTTCGTCGGGAGTTCTCAGTGTTTTCATGTCTATTTCCTTAGGGGGGCAGACCACGTTTTAGCTCTTAAGCGTTATCGTGGCCTGATCCCATTGCACTACAGTTCGGCCAGCGCTTCGAAATCACTGTCACTCAGGCTCATTAACGACGCGCCGCCGATTTCAATGCCCGCCTTATGGGCCTCTGTTCGGGGCAGGATTTTGGCGAAGTAGAAGTCCGCCGTTGCCACCTTGGCGCGATAGAAAACATCATCACCTTCGGCCAGTTTGGCTTTCGCCAATGTTCCCATCTTGCCCCACAGCCAGGCGTGTATGACGTAGCCGGAGTACATCAGAAAATCGACGGAGGCAGCACCAATTTCATCCGGGTTTTTCATGCCCTTGCCACCAATCGATGTGGCCAGCTCACCCCATTCAGCCAGCTTTTGCTGTAGCTGACTGGCATAGGCCTGGTCCATTTCGGTGCAGTCTGCCGCGACTCGTTTGGCAAAGCGGCCAAACATGGCACCGCCATCGCCCATGATTTTACGGCCGAGCAGATCCAGGGCTTGAATGCCGGTGGTGCCTTCATAGAGCGTGGAGATGCGCGCATCGCGCAGGTTCTGTTCCATTCCCCATTCGCGGATAAAACCGTGCCCGCCGTAAACCTGTACGCCAATACTGGCGGCTTCAAGCCCCGTCTCGGTCATAAATCCCTTGGCAATCGGGGTGATAAAGCTCATCAGCTCAGCGCCTTCGCGCTTCTGTTCTTCCGTTCCGTATTGTTCCTTGTCTATTTGTTGGCCGAGGAACAGATACAGCGCCCGGTGGCCTTCGGAGAAGGCGCGAATGGTGAGCACCATTTTGCGAACATCGGGGTGTACGATCAGTTTGTCGGCAGGGCGATCCGGAGACTTAACACCGGTCAGCGAGCGGCCAGCCTCACGGTCAAGCGCATAGGACAGTGCGCCTTGCAATGCCACCTCTGCATGGTTAAGGCCCTGACCGGCCGTGCCCAGGCGGGCGTGGTTCATAAAGGTGAACATGCACTTGAGGCCTTGGTTCTCTTCGCCAATCAGGTAGCCGGTGGCGCCATCAAAGTTCAGTAAACTGGTGGCATTACCGTGAATGCCCATCTTGTGTTCAATGGAGCCACAGCTGACGCCGTTGCGCGCGCCGGCCTCGCCCTGTGCGTTTGGAATATACTTGGGCACGATAAACAGGGATATTCCTCGGTTACCTGCAGGTGCATCCGGCAGACGTGCCAGGACGATATGAATAATATTGTCGGTTAAGTCGTGCTCGCCAGCGCTGATAAAAATTTTGGTGCCGGTGATAGAGTAACTGCCATCGCTATTCCCATCGTCATTGGGGCAGGCCTTGGTGCGCAAGAAGCTCAGGTCGCTACCGCATTGGGGCTCGGTCAGGCACATGGTGCCGGTCCACTCGCCGGAAACCAGCTTTGGCAGATAGGTCTGCTGTTGTTCTTCAGTGCCGTGGGCCAACACCGTTGAACGAGTGCCGGCACTGAGACCGGGATACATGGACCAGGCGTGGTTTGCTTGGCCGATCAGCTCGCTGGTCATCAATTCAAGTGATGCAGGCAGTGCCTGGCCACCAAATTCCTCGGGTATTGACAGGCCGGCCCAGCCGCCATCGATAAACTGTTGGTAGGCTTCTTTGAAACCGCTTGGTGTGGTGACGCCTTCTTCGCTCCAGGTGCAGCCCTCTTCGTCACCGCTGCGGCGCAAGGGTCCAATAACCTGCTCGGAAAATTTTGCAGCCTCGCCGAGAATCGCATCGCGCAGCTCCCCATTGACTTCCTCAGTGCCGGCAAGTGATTGGTAGTGTTTGTCGTAGTCCCATAGTTCATCGGCGACAAATCGAATATCGCGCAAGGGTGCTTTGTAGTCAGTCATTTTCGTTTACCATATCTTTTAAACTTTTTGGTTGAGCGCTGCTTGGTTTCAAGCAACGCTCAACCTTTGGCTTGGCGGTTTAAAACCGGGGAGGGGGGTTATTGAAACTGCCCACCCGCTTCGGCAAGCTTCACCAGATAGGGGCTTGGCGTCCAGAAGTCATCGCCGCTGATTGAGTGATAGTGGCGCAGCTTTTCCAGTACCTTGTCCAGGCCAAGTGTGTTGGCGTAATGCATAGGGCCGCCTTGATAGACCGGCCAGCCATAGCCGTAGACATAGACCACGTCGATGTCGCTGGCGCGCACCGCAATGCCCTCGTCAAGGATTTTTGCCCCTTCATTGATCATTGGTAGCAGCAGGCGATCGAGAATTTCTTCGTCGCTGATATCGCGTTGGTTTATGCCGAGGTTGGCGGCGACTTCAGCGAATGTTTCGGTGGTCGTATCGCGAACAACAGGTTTACGTTTTTCGTCGTAATCGTAAAACCCACGCCCATTTTTCTGACCAATGTCGCCGTTCAATGCTAAGCGGTCACGGACATCGGTATCAGGCTTGGCATTATTTTTATCCCAACCAATCTCCAGGCCGGCAAGATCCCACATAGCAAAGGGACCCATGGGGAAACCGTAGTCGTAAAGCACTTTGTCCACCTGAGCGTAATGCGCACCTTCCATCCCGAGCGCCATTGCCTGATGCTGGCGGAAATAGAGAATCCGGTTGCCAATAAAGCCGGGGCAGACACCCGACAGCGCTGCCACTTTTTTGATGCGCTTGGCAAAGGCCATCGCGGTTTTAATCACGTCGTCAGCCGTCTTGTCACCGCGCACCACTTCCAGCAGTTTCATCACGTTGGCGGGGGAGAAGAAGTGCAGACCGATCACGTCCTCTGGGCGCTTGGTAGCCGAGGCGATTTCATTGAGATCCAACGCCGAGGTGTTAGAGGCGAGGATAGTTCCGGGTTTGGTGACTCGGTCCAGGTTGGCGAAAATGTCTTTCTTCACCGCCATATTTTCGAATACCGCTTCGATCACCAGGTCGCAATCAGCCAGGTCTTCAATGGCCAGCGTGCCCTGAATCAGTCCACAGCGAGTTTCTACCTGTTCAGCACTGAGACGGCCTTTCTTGGCCGTGTTCTCGTAGTTTTTGCGGATAGCACCCAAACCGCGTTCCAGAGACTCCTGTTGGGTGTCCACTATGGTAACGGGAATGCCCACATTGGCCATATTCATAGCGATGCCGCCACCCATCAGGCCAGCGCCGATCACGCCGACTTTGTTGATAGGTCGTTCGGCCACTTCCTTGCCAATACCGGGAATCTTGCTGGCCTGGCGTTGAGCAAAAAAGAAGTACTGTTGAGCCTGAGCTTGTGGGCCCATCACCAGTTCCATAAACAGTTTGGTTTCTACTTTCCGGCCCTCGTCAAAGGGGAGATTAACCGCCGCTTCAATACAGCGAAGATTGTACTCAGGGGCAATAAAGCCACGGGCTCGTTTGGCAACCATGCCCCGTGCCATATCGAACATCTGGGGCATCTCGCGAGCCGCCAGCAATTTTTCGTCATTGTCGCGAACTCTGGGGTGCTCGCCGCTTTGTGCGGCTTTATCTTTGGCAAAGGCCACGGCATCTGCGCGTAAATCGCCTGCGATGATGTCATCGACCAAGCCGTGTTGGTGTGCTTCAGTGGCATTAATAGGCTTGCCGGTGGTGATCATTTCCATGGCTTTTTCCACGCCTACCAGCCGCGGCAGACGCTGGGTGCCGCCTCCGCCAGGCAACAGCCCCAAATTCACTTCGGGCAGGCCACATTTTGCGCTGGCTACCGCAACGCGATAATGGCAGGACATAGCGGTTTCCAGACCGCCACCCAGGGCCGTACCATGGATAGCCGCCACGGTAGGCTTACGGCTGTTTTCCAGGGCAACCATCACATCTTCTTGTTGAGGGTCTTGAGGGCCGGTAGCAAACTCCGTGATATCGGCGCCGGCGATAAACGTATTGCCTTCGCAGTAAATCACAATGGCGCTGGCAGTTTCGTCATCCTGGGCTTTTTCTACGCCCTTCAGTAGGCCAAGCCTAACCCCGTGACCCAGGGCATTGACCGGTGGGTTGTTGACGGTGAGCACCGCCACGCCATCTTCTACTGTGTAATTTACCATGTCTGTTAAAGCTACCATTTGCGGTTTCCTTTATTGCTATATTGATTCTTAAGTAATACCGCGTTCTATCTAAGCTGCGCTATTTTTCCGGGGGTCTTTGTGTTTTCTCGTTTTTCAATCAAAGCGCATGGCTGCGGTCAAAGGACCGAGCGTGCTCTGGTACCTTGCAGATGCGCTTCATTTTGATATGACCGAAACGCGGATGCGTCCATTGGTAAGCGCCATCTTCGATAAAGCGTGTGACTACGGTTGGGCCGCCAAACGCCTTGAAGTGCAGCTTGTTGTTTTCCCACACGGTGGTCGCATGCGACGTGCGCAGGCAAAACGTCCATGGCCCGATGTCACTTGGCCCAACATCGAAGGACGATTTTGTCGAGGTATGGTCATGTATGATCCCGAGGGTCGTTATGACGACACGATCACCACATTGTTCAAAACGTTCCACATGGTCGGGCAATCTGGGGTCAACGCTTTGCCATAGGCCGCGAAGATCTTGTGCGCCATCCGGTAAGGATTCAGTACAGTCGCGCAAAATAGGTTGAGGATACTGTGTGTAACCGCAACCCGGTGTGTAGGCGCGGGGGATATCATTGGCCATCAGCCCTGAACCGTCGAGTTCGGGAAGTTCACAATAGTTCAGTTCACTACCATCACTTTCAAACACCCAAGGTGGGGTGGTGTCGACGGGGCGAGGATAAAGCCACGCGGTAAGAAGCAAGAACACGGGTATTGAGATCAGAACACTGATTGCAATGAGTATTTTTCGTAACATATGTCGGGCCTAGGTAAGCGCGAAAGGTAATCGCTATGAGTATGTCAATTAACCTGTTAATTCAGTTATTAATTCACCTGTCAATTTACCACCGAGGTGCCGCCATCAACCGGAATAATCTGGCCGGTAATAAAGGCACCTGCCGGTGAAGCCAGCATAATGGCGACACCGGCAATATCGGTCGCTTTACCCCAGCGGCGCATGGGGATGGTCTGCAGCTCTTCTTCAAAGGCTTCCTGATCGTTACTCAGAAACTCAGTCATTTTTGAATAGAAGCGGCCGGGGGCAATGGCATTGACGCGAATGTGATCTTCGGCCAATTCAGTTGAGAGTACACGGGTGAGCTGGTGGACGGCTGTCTTGGAAACCGCATAACTAAAGTTATCGACTGCGTTGCCTACCATGCCGGCAATAGAACCAATATTGATAATGCTGGCGGTGTTATCGGCGCTGGCATTTGCCTTGAGTAATGGGGCCAGCGCTTGAATTAAAAAGAACGGGGTTTTAGCATTCACATCCATGGTCTTATCCCAGCCTTTCTCCGGGAATTGACCGAAAGGCGCCCCCCAACCTGCACCGGCATTATTCACTAACACATCAATGTGTTGTTCACGGGCATTTAGCTCGGAAACAAGATTCTGTAAGCCTTCAGTGCTTGCGATGTCGCCGGGGATGGCAATGCATTCGCCGTACTGGCTGAGTTCTTTCGCGGCGCTGATACAGGCTTCGGCTTTACGAGCGGTGATGTAGACGCGTTTGGCGCCGGCTTCAAGAAAGCCTTGCGCCATGTATGAACCCAACCCACGACTACCGCCGGTGACAACACAGATTTTATCTTGCATGGAAAATAACGACTCGATCATCTCTCAGTCCTGTTTGAAAACCTATACAGTACCTCGCCCTTATCAATCGGGACGAGGTCATTTGGGTGTGATTATCCGGTGAATGACATCAACAAAAATTCGGCGGCAAGGGCAGGGGTGTCTTCACCTTCGATCTCCATAGAGACGGCAAAGGTTGTTAGGAAGCGGTTTTCGTCTTTTTGATCCACTTTCAGGACTTCGCCCACCATGCGCACACGCTTTCCAGACTTAACCGGGGCCAGAAAACGAACCTTGTCAAATCCGTAATTCATTCCCATGACCGTGTTTTCGGGTGTTACGCCAATTTTTTCTATTAACCCTGCCAGCAGCGACAGGGTAAGGAAACCATGAGCAATCGTGCCACCAAAGGGGGTCTCTTTGGCTTTGACTTCATCAACATGGATGAACTGATGATCTTCTGTACAGTCGGCAAATTCATTAATGCGTTGTTGTGAGAGCTCTACCCAGTCGCTAGGCTCGAGTTTCATGCCCACAGTATTCATCATTTCATTCTTCGGTACGGTTTTCATTGCATATTTCCTTTTGTTGAATGTGGGTAAAACTCAGCGAGCTTTACAAAGTGGCATCGATAGTGTCACTATAGTGACTGACACGTGCCGTGTCAATATCTGTGGCTTACTGAGAATTCACAGATATCCGTGGAGCTTGAATGATAATTACCTGTAAAGAATTTAGGAGCAACGATGATCGACTACAAAAAGGCCGGAGAAATCCATCTGGTTACGATGAATAACGACCAGAACACTATTTGCTTCGACTGGCAGGCGCGAATGTTGGACATTCTCGATACCGTAGAGGCGGATTGCGGCCAGGGCGCTGCACTGGTACTCATTGGCGAGGGCAAGTTTTTCTGTAACGGGCTCAACCTTGAAGTGCTGATGCAATTGGGGGAGGCTGATATGGCCACCTTCTCCAAACAGATGATGGAGATTCATCAGCGCTTGTTGGTATTGCCCTGTCCCACCGTGGCAGCGCTGAATGGCCATGCTTTTGCCGGTGGTGCATTTGTGGCCTTGTCTTGCGATTATCGCCTTATGCGTGAAGACCGTGGTTGGTTCAGTGTTTCTGAAGTGGATGTGGGCGTACCTATTCCTCAGCCCTTGATGGGTATGCTGGAAGGCAAGCTGACACCCAATACAGCCAGAGATGCCTTACTGACCGGCAAGCGTTATACCGCTGATGAGGCTATTGCCGCTGGCATTGCGGATGGTAAAGCGTCAGAGCAAGAGTTGCTCTCTCATGCGAAGGCCTTGGCAAGCCAGTTGGCAACTAAGGAGCCAGGTATTTTTAAAACTTTGAAGCAGAGGTGGTTTGGTCCAATGGCTGATGCCTTGGTAGGGGGTCACTGAAGCAGTGTCTTGCTAAATTCGGCCTCAGGTAAACATATAGGCACGACAAGTGCCTGTATGTGTTATATTATTTCCCATTTTTGAGTGGCCAGGTATAAAGGTGGCTGCGAAAACAGAACTTCAATAGGAGTAGGGGGAAGTAATAGTGACTGATGAAAAAGTGGCTGATGGCCGAGTTGTACGCGGTGAGCGTAATCGAAAGGCCTTATTGGATGCTGCCTACAATCTTATCGCGGAAGGGAATCTAGCGCCCGCTGCCCCGGAAATTGCCGAGCGCGCCGGCGTGGGCTTGCGCGGGCTGTTTCGTCATTTTGGGGACATGGAAGGACTTCGTGCCGCTCTGGATGAGCGGACAAGCGCAGAAGGTGCAGCCAAGTTTGCCAGTGGCAACCGCGAAGGCTCGCTCAGGAAACGTCTTCTGCATGCTGTGGAGCAGCATGCGATTTCGTATGAAAGCCAAGGGAATTTTTTTCGGGCAATGCAGATCGACAGGTGGAATTCTGAAGTCTTGCGTAAGAGTTATGATCGGGATAACTATCGGCTGCGTAAAGATCTTGAGAATTGGTTGCCGGAGTTGAAGTCGCTATCAACCCATCGCCGTGAAGCTGTGGATGCGACCGCTTCTTTTGAAGCGTGGCAAAGGCTCCGAGAGCATCAGCATCTGAGTGTCGAGTCCAGTATCGATATTATCTACGATACGATTAAGGTGCTGATGACAGCGCCTTAATCAACTGATAGTCAAAATTGGGGCAGGGCAATTTGTATCTGCCACTGCCCAAGTGTTATTGCCCTTGTTCTCCCGTTAATGAAAGATGAAGCCGGTTCATGCCTTTTATCCAGCGATCGTAATCGGCGGTTTTGCGTTGCATATAGGTCTCCACTTCGGGGTGGGTCAAGATTAGGAAAGACTCTTGCTCCAGACCTTCTATCACGATATCGGCCAGCTCTTCAGGTTCCATCATGCCGTCAGCTGCTGCGGCTTTGGTGGCACTCGCGCCCTCAGCTTCGTCGTCTTCTACAGTCATGGCGGTTTTAACGGCCTGTGGGCAAAGCATTGACACTTTTATGCCTTGGTGCGCATAAGTGAGTGCCAGCCACTCGCCAAAGCCTATGGCGGCATGTTTACTAACGCCATAGGCTGCGCAGCCGATTTGATTCAATAGACCCGCGGCAGATGCTGTATTGAGAAAGTAGCCCTCGCCGCGCTCTGTCATGCGCGGTACCAGGTGGCGAGCGGCGTAGACATGCGACATGACATTGATGTCCCAGCTCAATTGCCACTCTTTGTTTGGCGACTGTTCATCCTGACCCATGCCAACACCAGCATTGCTGCAGAACAAGCTAATGGGGCCGATGTTATTTTCGGTTTCTTCAATAACCCGCTTGATGTCTTCATCGCTGGAAACATCGGCGGTCATGGCAATGCAGCCATTATCATCAGCGGTTTGCCGGGCGTTGGCGGCGTTAATGTCAACGGCTACAACCTGTTTGGCGCCCTCGCTGACAAACTTCTCCACCAGAGCTCGGCCTATGCCGCTACCGGCACCGGTGACGACGACAATCTTGTCTTTTATTTTCATTGTTTCAATTCTCTTTACGGTTAGCTTGGTTGCCTGCTATCGATTCTTTAGCGGTTCATCACTTTACAAAGTGACACTATACATGTCACTATATATTGTGTCTACAGATTGGACATTTAATGGTTGAGGTTGAAGAGGCGATGATAGAGGTCGTAATAGAAGCCAAGAAAACGCGGTGGCTTGACGTTGTCGGCATCGCCTTATTGGGCCTTTTCACCAAGCGTATTTTTCGCGAGCTTACTAGAGATGAGTCTACCTTATGAGTATTTTAATTTGGGCCATAGCATTACTGATATACCTGGTGTTTCGGCTCTGGTACGACGGCCTGCGCAAGCCGCTGACGGCTGCTGAGGTTGAGGAATATACGCGACTGTTTGAAGAGCGTGCAGGTGCTGATGATGAAGTTGATTTGGCGGTGATGCGAAAGTTTCTGGAGGAAGATGATGGTAAAGAATTCATCATGATGAATCTGCTTCAGTACAACCCGTCACCGATGAAACACCCCGACACGGGTCTGGACGCACAGGCTGAGTCGATACTGCAGGAATATTTCAGGCCGTTTATGGGGCAGGTAATACGCCGCGCAGGACATCCCGTGATTGCAGGGCGTGCTGTGGGTGGCTACTTGGATGCCTGGAACACACCACCTGACCCTGGCTGGCATGGGGCGGGATTGATTCGGTATCGCAGCCGCAGAGACATCATTGAGTTGTCACTGGCGAGCGCCAAATTCCAGGATCTTCACAAGTATAAGTTTGCCGCGTTGAAACAGACTATCTCGTTTCCTACGCAAACTCAGATGGGCTTGTATGCCTCTCCGCGCGTGACCGTGGCTTTGGTTCTAGCGCTTGTGGCGGCCCTGTTGCAATTGGCTCTCGTATAACTCGTATAAATAGAAGGAGACGTAAAGATGTCTACTAATGTCGCTGCAAAACATTCCCGTTCACGCCTGGTTCTTCAAAGTACATGGAAGCTTTCAGGGGCCGGTGACGCTGCCAGCTTGATTTTCGATAATCTAATTGTAATTAAGGTATAGAAATGTCGTTAGTAGAAATGCTCGATGAAACCGTTTTGGCGACGTATCTGGAAGCCGCTGTGCCGGGGTTCAAGGGGCCGCTCACAGTCAGTAAATTTCCGGGTGGTCAATCGAATCCTACATTCAAAATAGAGGCTGATACGGGTACCTATGTGCTGCGCCGGCAGCCCCCTGGCAAGTTGCTAAAGTCTGCCCACGCGGTCGATAGAGAGTTTCGCGTACTGGCAGCGTTGAGGGAAACAGAGGTACCCGTCGCCGAGGTCTATCACTTATGTGAGGATCCCTCGGTGATGGGTTCCATGTTCTACCTGATGGAATTCTGCGATGGCAATATTTACTGGGATCCCGCTCTGATTGAAATAGAGGATCGTGATACCCGGGCGGCGATGTATGTGCAGATGGCGAAAACCCTTGCCAGTATCCACAGTGTCGATGTCGAAGCTGCGGGACTTGCGGATTACGGTCGCCCTGGCAACTACTTTGAGCGGCAGGTGGGGATCTGGACGAAGCAGTACCGTGCATCGGAACTGGACAAGATCGACGCAATGGATCAACTGATTACGTGGTTGGACGCAAATATACCCACTGATGATGGTCGGATTGCACTGGTGCACGGTGATTTCCGTCTGGATAACCTCATGTTCGCCAAAGACAACAGTCGAGTCATTGCGACGCTCGACTGGGAATTGTCCACTCTTGGACATCCCTATGCGGATCTTGCCTATCAATGCATGTTTATGCGCTTACCGGCCAGTGAGCAGAAACAGATGGCTCCTGCTGGTCTTGCGGGGCTCGATCTACAAAAGCTTGGTCTGCCCAGCGAAGAGGAATACGTCGGGATGTATTGCCAGCACATGGGAATCGACTGCATAGAGAACTGGGACTTTTATCTGGCCTTTGGCTTCTTCCGAGTGGCGGCGATTGCACAGGGGGTCGCGAAGCGTGCTACCCAGGGGAACGCCTCCAACGCATCTGCGCACGATGCTAGTGGCATGGTGGAGACCTTGGCCAAGATGGCACTGGGTATTGTTGCTTGAGTTGAAGGTGTAGTAGGCGAAAAAGTTTGGGGGGAGTTTGATTCACAATCTACCTCAATCTCTCCTTAGCTGATTTTGGTACATAGGCTTAACAAAAACTGTAATGGAAAAGAAAATGACAGAGACTAAAAAAGTAGAACTCATTGGTGCAATTGGCTCACCATACACACGCAAAATGGTATCACTGCTGCGCTACCGGGCTATCCCCTACAAAATAATCTGGGGGCAGCCAGAAATGGTTCTTCCTGCCATGGGACTGGAGTTGCCTAAACCACAACTGCTGCCCACTTTTGTGCTGCCGGATGATGGTGGCGAGATGAAGGCCGTGACCGACTCCACTCCGATTATCAGACGGTTGGAAGCAATGAGCCCTGAACGTTCCGTCCTCCCAAGTGATCCGGCGCTGGCCTTTATCGATTATTTACTGGAAGACTTTGGTGACGAGTGGGTTACCAAATACATGTTTCATTACCGCTGGCACTTTGAAGCTGACGCAGATAACGCAGGGACTTTATTGCCACTGAGCTATGGTGTGAGTTTGCCCGCCGCAATGCTCAAGCAAGTGAAAGCGATGGCCACCGAGCGTCAGGTTTCTCGTTTGTATGTAGTGGGTTCTAACGATACAACAGCACCGATCATTGACGCCAGCTTCAGGCGTTTTTTACAAGCAATGGAGGCGCATTTGGCGGCTCAGCCTTACTTGTTGGGTAGCAGGCCGGGCGCGGGTGACTTTGCTCTGTTTGGTCAGTTGACACAGTTGGTGGGTGTGGAACCAACCTCTCGGGCTATTGCTCACGAATTGTCGCCTCGTACCGTGATGTGGACATCGGTAATGGAAGACCTCAATTGTCTGGAACCCAAAGACAGTGATTGGAACAACCCGGATGAAATACCGGAAACACTGCGCGGCATTTTAACTGAAATGGGCCGAACCTATGTGCCGGCGCAATTGGCTAATGCCAAGGCTGTTCAGGCAGGAGAAAAAAACTGGGAGACGCAAATCGACGGTGCGCTTTGGACACAACCGACCTTTACTTACCAGGCGAAATGTTTGCAATGGGTTAACGAGCAGTATCAAGCGTTGAGCGCTGACGATCGCAGCCGGGTGGACCGTATTCTAGAGGGTACCGGTTGTGAAGCGTTGTTGTATTGATTAGAGAGTTAAATTAATTCGAGAAAAGAGGATACAAAAATGGGATTTGAAGTGAGTGAAAAAGTGCAGGCGCTAAATGCCCAACTTGAAGCGTTTATGCAAGAGCATGTCTACCCAAGGGAAAAGGATATGCGTGAGTTTACCCTTGACCAAAACAATCTTTGGCAAACCCCTCCCTGGTTTGATGAATTGCGTGAGTTGGCTAAAGCACAGGGCTTGTGGAATTTATTTCTACCCAAAGAATACGCACCCTGGAGCCCGGGCTTGACCAACTCAGAGATCGCCGTGGTGTTTGAGACCATGAGCAAGGGTGGTTATTGGGCGTCAGCTATTTTCAATTGTAACGCGCCGGATCGCGGCAATATCGAAGTGCTGGCCAAGTACGGTACGCCTGAGCAACAGAAGCAGTGGATGGAACCCTTATTGGCCGGTGATATTCGCTCTGCCTATGCCATGACCGAGCCGCAGGTGGCGTCCTCCGATGCCACCAACATGGAGCTGGAGATCAAGCGCGATGGCGATGAGTATGTGCTCAATGGTCGCAAATGGTGGACGACCGGCGCAATGAACCCGCGCTGCAAAGTATTACTGGTAATGGGTAAGTCCAACCCGGAGAACCCTCGTCACAGTCAGCACTCAACCATTCTTGTACCGCGTGACGCACCAGGGATAAAAGTCGTGCGAGCGCTACGCGCCTTTGACAGTTTCCATTCGCCCGGTGGTGAAGCGGAATTCTTGTTTGAGAATGTACGCGTTCCAGTGAGCAATATGATCAAGGGCGAAGGTTGTGGTTTTGAAATCGCACAGGGGCGCCTTGGCCCCGGTCGCTTTCAATATGCAATGGGCCTTGTGGGTATGGCTCAACGTTGCCTTGAGCTTATGTGTGCTCGCGTAGAAGAGCGCGTGGCGTTAGGAGAAAAACTCATCAAAAAAACCAGTGTTCAACATGAAATTGCCCGCAGCCGGTGCGATGTCGAGCAGGCGCGACTATTGGTACTGCAGGCCGCTGATGTGATGGATAAGGGGGGCGTTAAAGCTGCGATGCCTTATATTTCTATGGTGAAGATTGTTGCCCCAAAAATGGCACAGGATGTGGCGGATCGCGCTATGCAAGTATATGGGGGCATGGGTGTCTGTGAGGACACCCTGATTCCAGATGTATTTACGACAGCGCGTTTCTGCCGTATCGCCGATGGCCCTGACGAGGTGCATATGTCGCAACTGGGGAAATTGACCGCGCGGGAATACAACGCTTGAGTCGCGAGAATTAAGCTGTAACTAAAGTTTCAGCAAACCATTACTTAATACGTTTTACTAACGGCTGCGATAAGCCGTTGTCAGGAGATTTTCAATGAAAGAAGCCGTTATTGTATCAACAGCTCGCACCCCGATCGCCAAAGCCTACCGCGGCGGTTTTAATCTGCTAAAAGGTGCCTCGCTGGGTGCTGCCTCCGTTGCTGAGGCGGTTAAACGTGCCGGTATTGATCCCGGTCAGATTGACGATGTGATTATGGGTTGTGCTCTGCAACAAGGTACCACGGGCGGTAACATTGCCCGGCAAATCGCGTTGCGTGCCGGTTTGCCTGCAACCGTATCGGGCATGACCATTGATCGTCAGTGCTCATCCGGCCTGATGGCCGTGGCGACCGCTGCCAAGCAGATCACCGAAGACGGTATGGGCATTGTCGTCGGCGGCGGCCTGGACTCTATCTCACTAGTGCAAAACGAGCATATGAATTTGCATAACTTTGTGGACGAAGATTTGATGGCTATATCGCCAAACATCCACATGCCTATGTTGCAGACCGCAGAAGTAGTCGCCAACCGCTACAACATTTCTCGCGAAGCCATGGACGAGTACGGCCTGCAATCCCAGCAACGTACAGCAGCGGCTTATGAGGCCGGTAAGTTTGACGACGAGTTGGTATCGGTAACCTGCAAACGCATGGTAATGAACAAGGAAACCGGCGAAGCCTCCGAGGTGGAAGGTACGGTTTCAGCAGACGAGGGTGTGCGCGCCACGACTGCCGAAAGCCTGGCTGGCCTGAGAACAGTTGTCGACGGTGGCACGATCACTGCAGGTAATGCCTCCCAGCTTTCAGACGCCTCTTCCGCCCAAGTACTGATGGACGCCAAACTGGCCGAGCAGCAGGGCCTGGAGCCACTGGGCATCTACCGTGGTATGGCCGTTGCCGGTCTGGAACCGGATGAAATGGGCATTGGTCCTATCTACGCGATCCCCAAGTTACTCAAGCAGCATGGCCTGACTGTCAATGATATCGGCCTGTGGGAGCTGAATGAGGCCTTCGCGGTACAGGTAATCTACTGCCGCGACAAACTGGGTATTGATAATGACAAGCTCAATGTTAATGGCGGCGCCATCTCCATCGGTCACCCTTACGGTATGAGTGGTTCGCGCATGATCGGTCACGCCCTGATCGAAGGTAAGCGTCGCGGAGTGAAGTATGTGGTGGTCACCATGTGTGTGGGTGGCGGTATGGGGGCGGCTGGCCTGTTCGAAGTGGCCTGAGGTCTCACACTTTAACTTTCCCCCCCCCCTTTGGCCAAGTGTTGCTCTCTAAGGTGGCTTTTTAGGGGGGGCTAGTTCTTCTAAGAGAGCTGCAACTCACATCATGGGAGCTACTCTCTAGGGAGTTTTGTATTGCGAGCCTTTGGCGGGCGCGTACGAGTAGTCGTATAAATACGGTTTATCCAGGAACAAACAACGATGTCATTAGTAAAGAAAACTCGCGAGGTTTTTAGGGTACTGGGGGAGGCGGTGAACGTCATTCCCGCGCTGGGCTATAAGTTGGCGGCAGACGATGATCCCATCTCTCTGGGCTCAGTGTTCGAGGATACGGTGTCCCGTTATCCGGACAATGTCATGTTGATTTTCGAAGATCGGCAATGGACCTATAGTCAGTTCAATGGCGAGGTCAATCAGTTGGCCCGGGCCCTGGCGAGTAAAGGTATTTCCCGGGGTGATGCGGTGGCCCTGTTTATGGAAAACCGCGCCGAGTATGCGTTGTCGATGTTGGCATTGCTGAAGCTGGGCGTCAGCGCCAGTTTGATCAACAACAGCTTGAAAGGTGCTGCGTTGGTACACTGCCTCAAGGCCACCGATGCCAAGGGCTGTATTGTTGGTGCAGAGTGCTCGGAAGGGTTTGCCGAGGTGCTCGATGAACTGAACTGGACAGACGGCCAGCCTTTGGTGTGGTTCGCTGACGGTGAGGGCGATGAGGTTCCCGCTTGGGCCACTGATGCTCGCACGGAAATGTCGTCCATGGCTCAGACCAATTTGGAGGTCACTCGGAGTATCAAGGCCGGCGAGACCGCCCTGTATATTTTCACTTCCGGCACTACGGGCTTGCCCAAGGCCGCTCGAGTCTCGCACCGGAAAATCGTCGCCTCTGGCCATGGCATGGGGCGACTGGGTTTCAGGATCAAGCCCGAAGACCGGCTCTATCTCTGTCTGCCAATCTACCATATCACCGGTATGGGCCCAGGATTTTGTGGTTTTATTTCAGCTGGTGGATCTATCGTATTGCGACGCAGCTTTTCCGCCTCGAACTTCTGGTCTGATATCCAAAGGCACCAGGCAAATTGTTTCATTTATGTGGGGGAACTGTGTCGTTACCTCACCATGCAGCCACCGCGCCCGGAGGAAGAGAATAACCCGCTTGAGAAAATGCTGGGTAATGGTCTGCGGCCCGATGTCTGGGATGAGTTCAAGAACCGTTTCGGTGTTTCCCGTATCTGTGAGATATACGGCGCCAGTGAAGGCAATGTCAGTTTTGCCAATATACTTAACAAAGACAAAACCATCGGCGCCGCCACCTCCAAAGTGGCACTCGTTAAGTATGACAACGAGAACGACGAAATAGCACGCGATGAAGCAGGCCATTGCATTGAAGTACCTATCGGCGAGCCGGGCCTATTGCTGGGTGAAATAACCGACAAGACTCGATTCGAGGGCTACACAGACCCTGCAGCGACCGAGAAAAAAATTGTGCGCAACGTACTGGAAGATGGCGACCAGTGGTTTAACACCGGAGACCTGATACGGCAGATCGATGTTGGTTTTGCGTTGGGTTTAAAGCATTTTCAGTTTGTGGATCGCACAGGGGACACCTTCCGCTGGCGAGCGGAGAATGTCTCGACCAACGAAGTCGCAGAGGTGTTAAACAAGCATACACAGATTGACATGGCTAATGTGTATGGCGTGGAGGTTACCGGCGCGGAAGGGCGTGCGGGTATGGCGGCATTTTCACTGACAGCAGGATCAGACCTAGATCTGGAGACTCTCGATCAATTGGTTAACGACGAACTTCCAGTATACGCCAGGCCGGTATTTCTGCGTGTCCAGCGCAATATGGCAACTACCGGTACATTTAAACTGCTGAAAGGCGAGCTGCGTGAGCAGGCCTATCATCTGGATAAGGTTGATCAGGATGAGATCTATGTGCGCAGGCCGCGTAGTGAACGTTACGAACGATTGGACCTGGATTTTTACCAGAGTCTTGTTGCTGGCAGTGCTGGTTACTAGTGTTCGAACTGACCTTTCTCCAAAAAACTAGGCCATGACAAACGTTGGATTTCCAATCAGGGCCAACAACACAGCATAGCGAACACTAGCCGAGTTAGTCGGTAAGTCTTATTGGTAAGAAAGAGGCTTTTTTGGTAATTGGCAAACCGAAATATACAACTTGTCTGTTGCGAAATACTAATTAGGCAGCAATTGGCGTATGAAAAATCCCAGAGCAGTGTGATTGCCAACGATGTCTACTTAAAATTTCAACTTCTTTAGTCGGTTCCGAGTATCCACTGCGCTGATTTGGCGTAAGTTGATCTAAACTCGAATGACCTCGGTTGCTGTTGTAGTAATTTTGGTATTTGTTCAGCTTTTTTTGAAGATCGGCTTCGTTCCAAAATAGTGTGTGATCTAGTAGTTCTCGGCGGATACTGCCAATAACCCGTTCTATGAAGGGGTGCGAAACAGGAGTGTAGGGGATGGACTTTATTTCGTCGATCTCTAGGATTCTCAGGTTGGCTTGCCACTGATGAAATTTGAAGAGCGGATCGTTGTCCGAGGATAGGTAATTGGGGCGTCCCGACTGTCCACTAATAATTGAATTGAACAAGCGACAAATATCGCCTCCACTAGGGTGGCCGGTATGAACGGAAAAACCAATAATTCGTCGGCTGTATTGATCTATCACCGTCATCACGGTATGGGTTTTAAGTGTAATGGATTCGCATTTGAAAAGTCAATCGACCAAAGGCTATCAGTGGTGTTGCCGATAAATGAGAGCCAGGATGGACCGGCATTGTTTTCGAAAGGAAACAAGGTGTGGTGCTTTCGTATAATTCGCCCAACAGCAAAGCAACTTATAGTAATGCCGAAACTTTGATAGATCTGCATGGCAATTCTGCGGTAGCCGTAGCGCGGGTTTCTCTGCTTTATTTCTATGATGAGGTCGATCATTTTTTGAGTTGGTGCTTTTCGACCTGGCTTTTTGTTACCGTTGCTGGAATACAAGAGATTGTATTTTTGTTCCACTAAAGCTTTGTGAAATTTCAGTAAAGTAGCGGGTTTTAATGCAATGGCGATTTTCTGAAGGCGGGTGTACGAAATTAAACTTACCGCTAATCCGAATAGCCAGCGTTCTTGAGTGGTTAGCCTGGGTGCGCGATTACGTTTTCGATTTAGCGTTATCAGTTGCTGCCTTAGTGCTATATTCTCAGCCACTAGTGCCTTAACTCCACCAGGCTTGCAGAGTTTAAGTAAGGTTAATAGAATATGGGTGGCAAGTTCGATGAGGCTGCGCATGGCGGGGATCATACAAGTGTCGGTAAATTTATCAAGGCAGCCTTCATGCTATTACTGTTTTTTTTAGATATTTATTTTCCAAGTATTGTGTCTGCAATACATGAAAAAGTATTGGTTTAGGTAAGTGTTTCTGGAGTGAGGGGCGTGCCTAAAGCAAGCTGTTTGACTGAGAGTGGAGGGATAATTAGTAATTCGCAACGCACAAGTGGATTGGCGCACCGTCATATTCAAGAAGCTAACGATAAAAGGTGCGCATGGCCGATCAATGCCTGAGACATGGCAGAGAATGTCCGGGTTAATTGAAGGAGGTTTGGACCTGTCTTCTCTCATTGTTAAGCACATTCATTACACTGAATTTGAGGAGGGTTTTGAAATGTTGGCAGGCGGGGTGGCCGGTAAAGTAATTATGGATTGGACCGTAATCTGAGGGCAGTTGCCTTTATGAGCGAGTCATCTTTAATCCTCTTTGTTGATACTGTTAAGTTTAATAGCGGTGACCTTTCTTCTGGCAAAGTGCTACTGAATGTGATTAAGCGGCACTATTCTCTAGATGTTCAACATCCAAATACTGAGGGTCAGGATTGTTCTCCGCCTCCCAAATATCCAACGCCGATTGCATATTAATCCAGCTGGCAATCGAAGTGTTAGTGGCAATAGCCAAGCGTTGGGCCATGTCCAAATTGCAGCGGGTGCGGCCATTGACGAATCCTGACAAGTGCTTGCGAGAGACCCCCAGTTTCTGGGCAGTTTCCGTCAAACTCAGCCCTAGGGATTCCAGCACATCATGGTGAAACATATAGCCAGGGTGTGTGGGTTTACGAATGCGTTTCCTAGTCATTTTGTGCTCCTAATATTACCGATGTTTAATGGTATTGTTCGTAATCAACGACAATGGCATCTTCGCCATCAAATTCAAATGTAAGGCGCCAAGCGCCAGATACATCTATTGCCCAACGTCCATCGCTTTTTGGTTTCAGCTGATGGAGGCGGTAGCCTGGAAGCCTCATGTCTTCAGCGCAAGTTGAAGCGTCAAGTCGATCAAGGCGAGTATCAAGCTTCTTGGTGTGGCCTGAATTAATACCTCGTGTGGTGCCGTCGTAAAAATAATCTTCTAGTCCTTTGTGTCTAAAGCTCTTTATAGCCATTGGAGGTTCCGTCACTGAAGTGGTTACAGTGTAGTGAAGTTGGTCAATGCGTGCAACCATAATGGTTACACTTTATTTTGTGCTAACCACGGACCAGCGTAGTGTGTTTGCTGATTTCAGCGGCTATCGGCGGCGTTTGGCGGGTTTTAGAGAGAGCGGATCCATTCTAAGTTATTGATTTAATTAAATTTAATATCCAGCTAGCGCGCCTACGAACCGAGCGGTCGAAGGTTCGAATCCTTCCGAGTGCGCCATATTAAAAACCCTGGTTCTT
>Ga0105350_10000477_pt1 | contig 26769 bp, 25 predicted proteins | sample EN1Hudsemesocosm_FD_83506 | JGI IMG/M metagenome (GOLD analysis project Ga0105350, IMG submission 83506) | Methane-oxidizing microbial communities from mesocosms in the Hudson Canyon - EN1E Hudson Canyon | ecosystem: Environmental > Aquatic > Marine > Cold seeps | place: Hudson Canyon... | reverse complement strand
TTTACAACGTATCGACGAAATCGAAGTGCCTGAAGTTGAGTTAATCGAAGGCGAAGAAGCTGAAGTGATTGAAGCAAGTGCTGTTGAAAGTACTGGCGACAAAACTGGCGACAAAACTGATGACAACGCTGAAGAAAACAAAGACGAATAAGTGAGTCCAATTTTTTATATTGAAAAATATGGAAACTAACTAATTTATAGGTACTAATATCCCTAAATTAGAAACAATAACGAGTGGCTGATGCCACTCGTTTTTTTTTGGTAGATAAATGACAAAAATTTATAACTTCTGTGCAGGTCCTGCCATGTTACCCACAGCAGTGATGGAAAAAGCACAAGCAGAGTTTTTAGATTGGCAATCTTTGGGCCGTTCTGTGATGGAGATTAGTCATCGCAGTAAAGAGTATATTGCGCTGGCTGAGACAGCAGAACAAGATCTAAGGGAATTACTCTGTGTGCCTGCTAACTACAAAGTTCTGTTTGCTCAAGGTGGTGGGCGAGGTCAGTTTTCTGCTGTTCCAATGAACTTGCGTGAAAGAGGTGATTCAGCTGACTTTTTGCTGACGGGGTCTTGGTCTGAAGGAGCAATAAAAGAAGCCGGTAAATTTTTAAAAACCAATGTGGTGGCGGGCGTTGTCATTCAGGATGGTTTAAGTACTGTCCCTCATATTACCCCCTCACAAATTGATCAAAAAAGTGCTTATGTACATTATTGTTCAAATGAAACCGTCGATGGTATCGAAATAAATGACATCCCAGATTGCGGCGATGTGCCATTAGTAGTGGATATGTCTTCTAATATTTTGTCTCAACCCATAGATGTCTCAAAGTTTGCGGTGATTTATGCAGGTGCTCAGAAAAACATTGGTCCATCAGGTTTATCTGTTGTTATTGTCAGAGATGATTTATTAGATTTTGCGATGCCTGAAATACCGACCTTTTTGCATTATAAAACCATGGCTAAGCATGACTCCATGTACAATACGCCACCTACTTATTCATGGTATCTAGCGGGGCTAGTCTTTAAATGGCTTAAAGAACAAGGTGGAGTTGAAGCTATAGCCAAGAAGAATGCTGAAAAAGCAGCGCTATTGTATAAATGTATTGATGAAAGTGGTTTCTATCTAAACAAAGTCCACGCAGATTTTCGCTCAAAAATGAACGTTACTTTTCATCTGCCTAATACGGACTTGGACGCTATTTTTATAGCAGAATCAGAACAAGCAGGATTAACCGCACTCAAGGGCCACCGTAATGTAGGTGGCATGCGCGCCAGTATCTATAATGCTATGCCTATCGAAGGTGTTTTAGCGTTAACCAAATTTATGCGAGATTTCGCTAGGAGACACAAATAATGGAAAAATTACATCTTGCACCGATTAATCTGGTAGGTGGGACGGTGAATGTACCGGGGTCAAAAAGTTTGTCTAACCGTGCGTTGCTGCTCGCTGCATTGGCCAAAGGCGAAACGCATCTCACGAACTTGCTAGACAGTGAAGACATTCACCATATGCTTAATGCCTTGACCAAATTGAATGTTAGTTATCGTTTATCTGAATGTAAAACCCAGTGTTGGGTAACAGGTAATGCAGGTGTGTTCAATGTGCCTGAGCCTGTTAGTTTATTTCTAGGTAATGCTGGTACAGCTATGCGACCACTTTGTGCTGCGCTTGCATGTAGCATTGGAGAGTTTGAGCTGACAGGTGAGCCTCGAATGGAAGAGCGGCCAATAGGTGCTTTAGTTGATTCTTTGCGCCAAGCAGGAGCTGACATAGAGTATTTAAAAAATGATGATTATCCTCCTTTATCAATTAAAGGCCATGCCTTACAAGGTGGCAGTATCACAGTGGATGGCAGTGTTTCTAGCCAATTTTTAACAGCTTTGCTAATGAGTGCGCCTCTGTTCAAGCAAGACACTACTATTGAAATCAGTGGTGATTTAGTCTCAAAACCTTATATCGATATCACATTGCACACTATGGCGCAGTTTGGCATTGAAGTTGAAAACCAAAACTATCAACGGTTTGTGGTTAAAGGACTACAGCAATATAAAGCTCCCGGTCATTTTATGGTGGAAGGCGACGCATCATCAGCTTCGTATTTTTTAGCGGCAGGCGCGATAAAAGGTGGCACAGTTAAAGTTACTGGCATTGGCAAAAATAGTATTCAAGGTGATATTCGTTTCGCCGAAGTATTGGAAAAGATGGGTGCAAAAGTGAATTGGCAAGATGACTTTATTGAAGTCACTAGTGCACCATTGACCGCAGTCGATTTAGACATGAATCATATTCCTGATGCCGCTATGACCATTGCAACAACGGCACTTTTTGCAACTGGCACAACGTCAATTAGAAATATCTACAATTGGCGAGTGAAAGAAACCGATCGTTTAGCTGCAATGAGTTGTGAACTTCGTAAAGTAGGTGCGACAGTAGAAGAGGGTGAAGACTATATAACTATTACTCCGCCAAAACAGTTACTACATGCCGAGATTGATACATACAATGATCACCGTGTTGCTATGTGTTTCTCATTAGTTGCCTTAAGTGACACCGCAGTCACAATCAATGATCCCAGTTGTACGGCTAAAACCTTTCCAGACTATTTTGATAGGTTTGACACTATTTGTAAGTAAACTTTACAGCAAGGGGCTGTTGCCCCTTGATTTATATTGATTTTAACCCGCATACATTTATTGTTAAAAAATTGTCACTATAGTGTCATTGCTTATCTAGTATCTATCCGTATAATTGCGCCCGATTTTCTTAAGCTCAGGAGAGCGCATGTACACAGAACCTGTCATCACAATCGATGGGCCAAGCGGAGCAGGTAAGGGAACTGCCAGTACCTTGTTGGCTAAAAAGCTTGGTTGGCACTTCTTAGACAGTGGGGCTATCTACCGTGTCTTAGCCGTTGCCTCAATCCATCATCAAATACCAGCCGATGACGAGATAGGTTTGTTACCTTTAGCAACAGGCTTAGATGTAAACTTCGAAACAACAGGCAATGGCGTCAGGGTGATCCTTGAAGGCGAAGATGTTAGCGATACTATCCGTACTGAAGAAGTAGGCGCTACCGCCTCAAAAATAGCTTCTTTACCTTCTATTAGAGAAGCGTTACTCAGACGTCAAAGAGGCTTTAAACAAGCACCAGGGCTAGTGGCAGATGGAAGAGATATGGGAACAGTTGTTTTCCCTGAAGCTCAAGTTAAAATCTTCTTAACGGCCAGCGCTGAAGAACGTGCCGATAGACGCTTTAAGCAGTTGAAAGATACGGGGCATGATGTTAGCATACTGCGCCTTTTGGATGACATAAAAGCGCGTGACGAAAGAGATGCGAATCGAACCGTTGCCCCCTTAGTGCCAGCAAAAGACGCATTGTTTCTAGATTCAACCAAGTTGGATATAGGGCAAGTGATTGAAAAGATTGAAATATTTATTGAAGAGAAATTAACTAAAGCATCTACCTCAATAAATAGTTAAGTAGTAAAAACCTGCCAAGTTATGGATGATTTGGTTATGAATAACAACCCCGCGCTCACTGGATTGTAACGTGGATGTCAAAAAGAAACTTATTAAAACACTATGATTGAAAATTTTGCTGATCTATTCGAAGAAAGTTTAAAAGTAATTGAAACCCGTCCTGGCTCTATCGTTAAAGGTACTATCGTATCAATTGATAAAGATATCGTGCTTGTTGATGCTGGTCTTAAATCTGAAAGCGCCATCCCTGTAGAACAATTTAGAAACGCCGAAGGCGAACTAGATGTTGTTGTAGGTGATGTAATTGATGTCGCTTTGGATGCCATAGAAGATGGTTTCGGTGAAACAATTTTATCTCGCGAAAAAGCGAAACGCCATGAAGCTTGGGTAGAATTAGAAAAGGCTTACACTGAAAAAGAAACCATCATAGGTGTTATTAACGGTAAAGTTAAAGGTGGCTTTACGGTTGAAGTGAACACAGTTCGTGCTTTCTTACCAGGTTCTTTGGTTGATGTACGTCCAGTTCGCGATACGACTCATCTTGAAGGAAAAGAATTAGAGTTTAAAGTTATCAAACTTGACGCTAAACGTAACAACGTTGTTGTTTCTCGTCGTGCGGTTATCGAAGCAGAAAGCAGTGCCGAACGTGATACGCTTCTAGCTAACCTTGAAGAAGGTCATGAAGTTAAGGGTATCGTTAAGAACCTTACTGATTACGGTGCGTTTGTTGACTTAGGTGGCGTAGATGGTCTTCTACACATCACAGATATGGCTTGGAAACGTGTTAAGCACCCAAGTGAAATCGTTAATGTTGGTGATGAAATCAACGTTAAAGTATTAAAATTCGATAAAGAAAAATCTCGTGTTTCTCTTGGTATGAAACAGATGGGCAACGATCCTTGGCAAGAAATTGCTAACCGTTACCCTGAAGGCGCTAAATTAAGCGGTGCTGTGACTAACCTAACTGATTACGGTTGTTTCGTAGAAATCGAAGACGGTGTTGAAGGTTTGGTTCACGTTTCAGAAATGGATTGGACTAACAAAAACATTCACCCTTCTAAAGTGGTTAACCTTGGTGACGTTTGTGAAGTTATGGTGCTTGAAATTGACGAAGAACGTCGTCGTATTTCTCTTGGCCTTAAACAATGTATTCCTAACCCTTGGGAAGAATTCGCTAAAGCACAAAGCAAAGGCGACAAAGTTAGCGGTAAGATCAAATCTATCACTGATTTTGGTATCTTCATCGGTCTTGATGGCGGCATAGACGGTCTAGTTCACTTGTCTGATATCTCTTGGAATAAGACTGGCGAAGAAGCGGTTCGTGACTATAAGAAAGGCGACGAAATATCTGCTGTTGTTCTTCAGGTTGATCCAGAGCGTGAACGTATCTCTCTTGGTGTTAAACAAATCGAAGAAGACCCGTTCAACCAGTACATAGCTGATACTAAGAAAGGTACTATCGTAACTGGAATGGTTACTGCGGTTGATGCTAAAGGTGTAACTGTTAAGCTTGGTGAAGAAGTTGAAGGTTATATCCGTGTAGCTGATTTAGCACGTGACCGTGTTGAAGATGCATCTACAGTTGTTAGCGTTGATACAGAAATCGAAGCTAAGTTCATGGGTGTTGATCGTAAGAATCGCATCGTTAACTTATCTGTTAAAGCGAAAGACCATGCAGATGAGAAAGACGCACTTGATAAAGTGAATCAACAAGAAGAAGTTGGTTTCACTAACGCATTTGCTGATGCATTTAAAGCAGCTAAAAGCGACTAATTGACGTCATAAGCAAGCGTGTTAATTATTTTTTGAAACATGAATAGTTTTGACAAATAACTTAACGCGCTTATTATCGGTACTAACAGCTTTTTTGATTGACGGAGAGTTTACTAATGACTAAGTCAGAACTTATAGAAAGACTGGCCGATAAAATGCGTCAGGTTCCAGCCAAAGACGTGGAATCATCGATAAAAGAAATGCTAGAACAGATGGCGCAAACCTTACAAAAAGGTGAACGTATCGAAATTAGAGGTTTTGGTAGTTTTTCTTTGCATTATCGTGCACCACGCGTTGGTCGTAATCCGAAAACCGGTGAAACTGTGAAGCTTGATGGTAAATACGTTCCACATTTTAAACCAGGTAAGGAATTACGTGAAAGGGTCAACGAGAGTTTAGTTAGTTGATTTTTTGGTAATATTTTTTAAAAACGGCACTCCAATTAGGGTGCCGTTTTTGTTAGAGTTACACAATGTTCTATCACTTCATTTTGTAGACCACATTGAATAATCAAAGTAGTAGTCGAAACCAAACTAGCCATCAATGCCATGTTAGATTAGAAAACCCAAAGGGGGCGAAATGAAAGTTAAAGGATTATTGTTATTACTCTTTGTATTGTTAACGCTTATTATCGCTGGGTTTATCGGTTCACAGAATAGTCATTTAGTGTCTATCAACTATATATTGGCCGAAACAGACATGCGTATGTCAGTATTATTGGCCATAACATTCTCTTTAGGCGTTTTATTCTCCGTGTTGCTAATTATCGGTTATATCTTGCGATTAAAATGGCGTATAAGTAGCTTAGAGCGCAAAAATAAAAAACTCTCAATGCCCGCTAACGTTTCATAATGTTAGAACTCCTCTTTCTATTACTCCCAGTTGCCGCCGGATATGGTTGGGTGATGGGTCGAAACAGTGCTCGTCAGGCACAACAGCGACATTCAAGTATCTTAGCCAAACATTATTATAGAGGGCTAAATTTCCTTCTTTCAGATGAGCCCGATAAAGCGGTTGATACACTGATTAAAATGATCGATTTAGATAGTGATACGGTTGAAACCCATATCGCAATGGGCAAGTTTTTCAGGCACAGAGGTGAGCTAGATCGCGCTATTAGAGTGCATCAAAACTTAGTCAGTAAAGAACAAATCTCAGCGCTACAAAGAGAATCTGCGTTATATGAATTAGGTCGAGATTATATTTTGGCTGGTTTTTTAGAACGTGCAGAAAATGCCTTTTTACAGTTATTAAATAGCCAAAAACATTTCTTAAATGCACAAGTCCAACTATTCAATATTTATCAAACCACCAAAGAGTGGAAAAGAGCGATTGAACTAGCAGAACAAATGATTGGTGCAGGCGGTGACAGTGATGAGTTATGTAATAGAGTCGCACACTTTTACTGTGAACAAGCCTGTATTGAGATTAAAGACAATAACCTGATTGAAGCAGAAGCAAACCTTAAAAAAGCAGTGGTTGCCGATGAAAAAGCGGTTCGTCCTTGGCTTTTGTTAGGTGAAATTGCTATGCAACAACAAAAATATAGTGACGCTATTGATTGTTTGAGTGAAATTCCTAGCCGAGACGTGAGTTGGTTAAGTGAGGCTATTCCTCTAATCGAAGAGTGTGCTGAGCGGTTAAATGACGATGTAAAACTGAATAAAGTATTGGATGAATACTGGCAGCAATGTGCGACTGCCTACTTGGCTAAAGTTAAACTTATGGCTAAAGATGGCGAAGCAGAAAATGCCGCACAAGTATTACTAGAACAACTAAAGAAACATCCCACCATGAAAGGATTCAAAACCTTAATGGGACTTTACATTGATTTACAAGATCATGAGCAATCGACTAATAGTTTGGTATTGCTAAAAGAATTAGTAGAAGAGCAAATAGAACAACGGCCTAAGTATAAATGTCATAGCTGTGGGTTTGCTGGTAGCAAAATTCACTGGTTATGTCCTTCATGCAAAAAATGGGGTGTGGTTAAACCAATTAAAGGCCTAGACGGGGAGTAGTGTGATAAATATTAAAAGAGATCCTAAAGTTGTAGTAGCGCTTGATTTTGATCAACAGAATAAGGCCGATGCGTTTGTTGATAAGCTTGACCCAACAATGTGCAAACTAAAAGTGGGCAAGGAAATGTTCACGCATTTTGGCCCTAGTTTTGTAAGGTCTCTAGTTGATAAAAATTATGATGTTTTTCTAGACTTAAAATTTCACGATATTCCTAATACTGTCGCTAAGGCTTGCCAAGCCGCTGCTGATTTAGGTGTGTGGATGGTCAATGTGCATGCATCAGGTGGTCCAAAAATGATGGAATATGCCAGAGAAAGTCTTGATAAGTATACGACTAACAGACCTTTACTGATTGCTGTCACAGTTTTAACTAGTATGGATCAACAACAATTAACGGCTATCGGTATTAATTCCACACCAGAAGAACACGTGTTGAAGTTAGCTAAATTGACACATGATTGTGGTTTGGACGGAGTAGTGTGTTCGGCGCAAGAGTCGACATTACTCAAATCAAATATTGCCAAAGATTTTCAGCTAGTCACACCTGGAATTCGCCCTGAAGGATCAAGCAAAGGCGACCAAATGCGTGTAATGACGCCTAAACAGGCAATTCAAGCGGGTTCTGATTACTTGGTTATTGGTCGACCGATTACTCAATCAGCCGACTCTCTCAAGACCTTAATTCAGATCAATGCCACTATTAGCTAATACTACAGTGTTTCTAACGCCGTTTTAGCGTCTAAATATTCAAGGTTAAGCTCTTTACCTAACGCATCTACAACCGCTTTATACGTGACTTTACCTTGATGAACATTTAAACCATTTAATAAATGTGGGTCATCTAACATGGCTTGTTTCGGGCCTTTATTGGCTAAAGCAAGTCCAAAGGGCAAAGTTGCATTATTCAGTGCCATAGTGGATGTACGGGCCACACCACCTGGCATATTGGCTACACAATAATGTACTACGTCATCAATGATATACACCGGATCTTGGTGAGTTGTGGCCTTTGATGTTTCAAAACATCCACCTTGATCTATAGCAACGTCTACTAACACAGAGCCAGGTTTCATATTTTTGATATGTTCTCGGTTGAGTAATTTAGGTGCGGCAGCGCCAGGGACTAAAACGGCACCCACAACTAAGTCTGCTCTAGATGAATAATATTCAATGGCTTCTGCCGTTGAGAATACGGTGGCTAAACGACCTTCAAAGATATCATCTAATTCGCGTAATCTATTTAAAGAGCGATCAAGTATGGTGACATCAGCGCCTAAGCCCATTGCCATTTTAGCGGCATTCAAACCTACTACACCACCACCAATGACTAACACTTTACCGGGGGCTACACCGGGTACGCCGCCTAATAACGTACCGCTACCACCTTGGGCTTTTTCTAAATAATGCGCACCGGCTTGCACCGACATTCTTCCTGCCACTTCACTCATAGGCGCTAAAAGCGGTAAGGTGTTTCTATTGTCTGTCACAGTTTCATAGGCAATACAGGTTGCGCCTGACTCAACTAATAACTGAGTTTGTACTGGATCGGGTGCTAAATGCAGATAAGTATATAAAGTTTGACCTGGACGTAACATCTTACATTCATTTGGCTGAGGCTCTTTGACCTTTACAATCATATCCGCCTTGGCAAATATTTTTTCTGCGCTGTCAATTATCTCTGCACCGGATGCAATATATTGCTCATCGGTAAAGCCTATAGAATGTCCTGCTTGAGTTTCTACCCATACTTGGTGTGAGTGATGTACAAACTCTTTGACCGCTGCTGGGGTCAAACCGACTCTATATTCATGGTTCTTAATTTCTTTTGGTACACCGATTAACATAATTTGCTCCAGCGATAGGGATATTTTAGGCAAAAAAGTATAGGTGAATATTTAAAGTAAGTTGTTGGGTATTTAGTCTTTCAAAAGTATAATATTTTGTAGATTACTCATTCGTCGGAATATTCTATGCTTATAAAAACGCCTAAACACCTTGATAGAATTGATAGAAACATTCTTATTGAATTGCAAAAAAATTCAAAAGTCACTAACGCAGAGCTTGCCAATAAAGTGGGGCTAAGTGCTAGCCCTTGTTTAGAAAGAGTTAAGCGCTTGGAAACTCAAGGTTATATTAAGGGGTATCATGCTCGCGTCGACCCATCGATGTTAGGTGCCGGCATGTTGGTTTTTGTAGAAATTACCTTAACTAAAACATCAGTTGATATATTTGAAGAATTTTCTGCTGCGGCTCGAAAGCATGAAGATATCCAAGAATGTCATTTGGTTTCAGGCAATTTCGATTTTTTACTTAAAGCAAGGGTGGCTGATATGTCCAGTTATCGTAAGTTATTAGGCGATACATTATTACGTCTACCGGGCGTCAGTGAATCCCGAACTTATGTAGTAATGGAAGAGGTAAAGGAGTCAACACAGGTGAAAATTAGCTTGAAATAAAATTACTGCCCCAGTATTGATTAATTACCGAGCGAAAGCCCTATGCTAACTAGGATTTTTTTGCCTGCGCTGGTATCTTATAGCTCTAGCATAATAATAATTAAGAAAAGATAACTATTTATATGGCGCGACTCACAGGCATTCAAAGGATTATGGAAGTTGGCATGATTATCAGTTGTGTCTTCGCTTTTTTTCTATTGTTAGCTATGGCCTCTTTTCACCCTGCCGATCCCGGATGGAGCCAAGCTGGACTTCAAAGTGACGTCAATAACTGGGTAGGGCCAATTGGCGCATGGTTTGCCGATATCTTATTTTTTACCCTTGGTTCTTTTGCTTATAGTTTGCCATTTTGTTGCGCATTTTTAGGCTGGTTCTTATTTCAACAAACCAAAACCTTATTAGAGATAGATTACTTAACTATTGGGCTAAGACTTATAGGCGTTATTTTATTCGTATTAGGGGCGACTGGGTTGTTAAGCCTGAATATGGAAGATATTCATAATTACACTTCAGGCGGTATGGTGGGTGATGTTTTAAGTTCATCACTGATCCCCTATTTTAGTATGGTAGGTACAACACTTTTACTTCTGTGTTTCTTCTGTACGGGTTTTACCTTATTAAGTGGTGTGTCGTGGGTGGCGATTGTCGATAAAATCGGTGAGTTGGCGATACTCACCAGTCGTTTTATTTATCGCTCTCCGGCTAAACTGAAAAATTCATCGATTCCTCTGCTATCTTTCAAAAAAGCTGAGCCAGCCACTTTAGCGCCAGCTAATAATGATTTTTGGGGCAGTGAACCGCAAAGTAACAGTTTTGAACAAACAAGTGATGAACCCTATGCAGCAGAGCCTGCCGTTCCACAAAGTATTCTTGATGAACCAGAAGAGGAAAAGAAAAGCCCTGTTTCCATTTCTGAATTGAAAAAGAAAATTAGCCTTTCAAGAAAATCACCAAAAGTAGAGCCTGTCATAACAGGCGTTGAGCCAGAAGCTGAAACTATTTCAGGTGAAGTGAACGATGAAGAGCAGGGGCCTATGCCGTCTTTTGACCTACTTGAACGGGCGGATAAAGTTAAGAATCCCATAACACCAGAAGAGTTAGAAATTGTCTCTCGTTTGCTTGAAACAAAACTCGCCGATTTTAATATTGAAGCGCGAGTGGTAGGTGTGTATCCGGGTCCTGTTATCACCCGTTTTGAAATGGATTTAGCGCCGGGCGTTAAAGTCAGCAAAATTACCACCTTATCTAAAGATTTAGCGCGATCTATGTCTGCTATATCCGTGCGCGTAGTGGAAGTTATACCAGGTAAATCTGTTATCGGTTTAGAGCTGCCAAATAAAAAACGCGACATGGTGCGTTTAAGCGAAGTGATCAGCACTGACGTATTCCAATCTTCTGATTCGCCATTAACTATGGTCTTAGGTGCGGATATTTCAGGTAAACCTGTAGTCGTAGATTTGGCAAAAATGCCGCATCTGTTAGTGGCAGGTACCACAGGCTCGGGTAAGTCTGTTGGTGTCAACGTGATGATCTTGAGTCTGTTATACAAATCTACGCCTGAAGATGTGCGTATGATCATGATCGACCCTAAAATGCTGGAATTGTCAGTTTATGAAGGCATACCACACTTATTATCAGAAGTAGTAACAGACATGAAAGAAGCAGCCAACGCGTTACGTTGGTGCGTGGGAGAAATGGAGCGTCGCTATAAATTGATGTCAGCTCTTGGGGTAAGAAACCTAAAAGGTTATAACACCAAAGTGCTTAACGCGATTGAAGCGGGTGAACCCATTCGCGACCCATTGTGGAAGTTTGAAGAAAGCATGGAAACCGAAGCGCCTTTCCTAGAAAAACTGCCAGCCATAGTGGTTATCGTTGATGAATTTGCCGATATGATGATGATTGTTGGTAAAAAAGTAGAAGAGCTGATTGCCCGTATTGCACAAAAAGCCCGTGCTGCTGGTATACATTTAGTGTTGGCAACACAAAGACCTTCTGTAGATGTTATTACTGGTTTGATTAAAGCTAATATTCCTACCCGAATAGCGTTTCAGGTGTCCTCTAAAATTGACTCTCGGACCATCCTCGATCAAGGTGGAGCAGAAGCCTTGTTAGGGGCAGGGGACATGTTGTATTTACCCCCAGGTACAGGTGTGCCGACTCGTATTCATGGTGCATTTGTTGATGATCACGAAGTGCACGCTGTTGTGGCTGATTGGAAAAAACGTGGTGCACCACAATACATCGATGAAATCTTAAATGGTGATGCCAGTGCCGAAATTCTATTACCTGGCGAACAACCGGAAGACTCAGATCAAGAATACGACGTATTTTATGATGAAGCGGTAGCCTTTGTCACAGAAACTCGACGTGCTTCCGTTTCAGGTGTGCAGCGAAAATTCAGAATTGGTTACAATCGCGCAGCCAGACTAGTGGAACAAATGGAACAAAGTGGCGTCGTAACTTCACCCGGGCATAATGGTAATCGTGAAGTATTAGCCGCTGCAGCTCCTAGAGATTAACCCTACAAGAAGTAATTATTAATGAACAAGTTTACCCAGTTCAAAACGCTATTTTTATTTATCGCAATTTTATTGAGCAGTCCATTTTCCTTAGCAACAGAGATGGATGCAAAACAACAGCTGAAAGTTAAGTTGGCTGAATTAAAAACCTATCAAGCCAATTTTACGCAAACAGTGGTCGATATTGAAAACACTGTGTTGCAACAAGCCAATGGACGAATAGTGTTGCAACAACCGAACAATTTATATTGGGAATTGTTTGAACCGAATGAAAGTGTGTTATTGGCTGACGGCACAAATATCTGGAATGTTGACCCGTTTTTAGAGCAAGTGGTGGTTTACGGGGCAGACTCAGCTCTTGAAAATAACCCTTTAATTTTATTAACGGATCCTGACAGTAGTAAGTGGCAAGAATTTGAAGTCAGTCAATCAGATAATCAATTTGTCATTACTCAGAAAGAGTTAAATGGGGGGATTGAGTCGTTACGTTTGGTTTTTAACGGCGACACTTTAGTTGAGTTAGAAAGCGTAGATGGGCAACAACAAAAAAGTTTATTATTGTTTTCTGAGATAAAACAAAACAATTCATTACCCAAAGATACCTTTATTTTTGTGAAGCCTGATGGGTACGAGTTGGACGACCAGCGATAATTATGACCGCAGAATTTGACTTTGCTGACACACAAGACTCGGTTGCACAATTCGCACCTTTAGCCGCTCGTATGCGTCCAAAAGTGATCGAACAGTATTTTGGTCAGCAACATATCATAGGTCCAGATAAACCATTAAGAGCGGCACTATTGCGTGGTCAATGCCACTCAATGATCTTATGGGGGCCGCCAGGTACAGGCAAAACAACTTTAGCCGAATTAGTAGCCAACCATTGCCAAGCGCATATTGAACGATTATCAGCGGTTAGCAGCGGTGTTAAAGACATTCGCCAAGCGATTGATAACGCCAAACATTACGCCAGCCAACATAAACAACGGACCATTTTATTTGTCGACGAAGTACACCGTTTTAACAAAAGTCAGCAAGATGCGTTTTTACCTTACATCGAAGATGGGACTGTGACTTTTATCGGTGCTACCACCGAAAATCCTTCTTTTGAACTAAACAATGCTTTGTTGTCCAGAGCCAGGGTTTATGTGCTTAAAAGCTTAAGCGAAGAGGATCTGAGTGACGTCATTACACAAGCATTAACTGACAAAGAACGTGGACTAGGGCTGACTGATATCACCTTAGATGAGCACGCTAAGTCTATGCTGATTGATATGGCAGCAGGTGACGCGAGGCGTTTGTTAAATTATTTGGAGCTCAGCGCTGATTTTTTACCCTCAGATTCAGTAGACAAAATCCTAACCGTAGATATGGTAAAACTAGCGGTTGGTGAAAAGGTCGCACAGTATGATAAAAATGGTGATCAATTTTACGACTTGATTTCAGCTTTTCATAAGTCGGTACGCGGTTCAGCGCCCGACGCCGCGCTGTATTGGTATGCAAGAATGTTAGTTGCTGGCTGCGATCCTCTGTATGTAGCCAGACGTTTGTTGGCCATAGCCACAGAAGACATTGGTAACGCTGATCCCAAAGCCATGCAAATTTGTCTCAATGCGTGGGATATTTTTCAACGTGTCGGGCCATCTGAAGGTGAAAGAGCGATTGCCCAAGCTACACTTTATTGCGCCAGTACAGCAAAAAGTAATGCAGTGTATATGGCGTTTAATGCCGCCGTAAAACACGCAACAGACACACCTGATTGTGCGGTGCCAGAACACTTAAGAAACGCACCCACTAGCCTGATGAAAGACTTAGGGTACGGTAAAGAATACCGCTATGCCCATAATGAGGAACATGCTTATGCAGCAGGCGAAAATTATTTTCCTGAAGAATTACGCGATACCCAATATTATCAACCTAGCTCACGTGGGTTAGAGAAAAAGCTCCAAGAAAAATTAAAATATTTAAAGGATCTAGATTTGCACAGCACAGAACAAAGGTATAGTTAGTATGCATACAGCTAACATGTATATTTTTATCGCCCTAGGAGGGGCAACAGGCGCATGTTTGCGATATTTTCTTTCGCAACTGATGCTTCAATGGTTTGGCAAAGGCTTTCCTTTTGGTACACTTCTGGTCAATGTTGTGGGTTCATTTTTCTTAGGCTTTTTGTATTCTCTGCTGGAACATGGTCATTTAGAAACGGCTCTATGGCGAACAACAGTTGGAATTGGTTTTCTTGGTGCTCTCACCACATTTTCCACATTCTCAGTAGACACGTTAGTGCTCTTTCAACAGGGCCTGTGGTTTAAAGCCGCACTTAACGTAACATTAAATATATTGTGCTGTTTATTTGCGGCATGGTTAGGCACTCAATTAGTTAAAGGTTAGATAAAACAAAATGTTAGATCCAAAATATTTACGTGGCGATATTCAACAGACTGCTGAAAAATTAAAAAGAAGAGGTTTTGAATTAGACGTAAATTCCTTTATTGAATTGGAAGAAAAGCGTAAATCACTACAAGTACGCACCCAAGAATTACAAAACGAACGTAATGTTCGTTCTAAATCTATTGGCAAAGCTAAAGCGTCGGGTGAAGATATTCAGCCGCTTTTGGCCGAAGTGGGTAAATTAGGTGATGAGTTAGACTCAGCAAAAGCCGAGTTGTCGGTATTGTTAGATGAAATTACTGCGTTGTCGCAATCTATTCCCAATTTACCTGATGATTCAGTACCGCAAGGTGAAGATGAAGCAGGTAACCTTGAAATCAGTCGCTGGGGTACACCTCGTGAATTTAATTTTGAGATTAAAGATCATGTCGACTTAGGTGCAAATTTAAGTAAAGGTGTGGACTTTGATGCGGGGGCAAAATTAGCGGGTTCACGTTTTGTGGTGATGCGTGGGCAAGTTGCTCGCCTTAATCGTGCCATTGCTCAATTTATGCTGGACTTACATACCGAAGAACACGGTTACGAAGAAACTAATGTACCTTTATTAGTTAATCAAGAAAGTATGACAGGCACAGGTCAATTTCCTAAGTTTGAAGGCGACTCTTTCCATACCAAACCTGCTACAGAAGAAGGGCAGGGCTTGTCGCTTATCCCAACTTCAGAAGTACCATTAACCAATATTGCCCGTGACGAAATCTATTCGATTAAAGATTTACCGCTAAAAATGACGGCTTTTAGCCCTTGCTTTCGCAGTGAAGCAGGTTCACATGGTCGTGATACTCGCGGATTAATTCGTTTACATCAATTTGAAAAAGTTGAATTGGTGCAGTTAGTTGAACCTACAACCTCATTTGATGCGTTAGAAGAACTAACAGGTCATGCCGAGAAAGTACTTCAGTTATTAGAATTACCATATCGTAAAATGTTGTTATGTACCGGTGATATGGGCTTCGGTGCCTGTAAAACCTATGATTTAGAAGTGTGGTTACCCGCTCAAGATACCTACCGTGAAATTTCTTCTTGTTCAAACATGTTAGATTTCCAGGCCCGTAGAATGCAAGCTCGTTATCGCGGTGCACATGGTGATAAGCCTGAGTTATTACATACTCTAAATGGCTCAGGATTAGCTGTAGGACGTACTTTAGTGGCCATCTTAGAGAATAATCAGCAAGCTGATGGCTCTGTGACTGTGCCAGAAGTATTGTGGCCTTATATGGGTGGGTTAGAAAAAATAGGTTAGTTTTTAAAGGTTATAAACATTTAGCAGGTTTAGGTAAACCTGCTATTTTTGTTGCCTGTTTGGCTGGGCCTTTTGGAAACAATTTAAACAAATAACGGCTATTACCTTTTTCAGGGCCAAATTCATTGGCCATGGCTTTAACTAAAGCTCGCATCGCTGGGCTGGTATTAAATTCTAGGTAAAACTGACGCACAAATTTCACCACTTCCCAGTGATTATCGGTTAACTCAATGTTTTCCGTTGCCGCCAGTTCAGGCGCTAATTCTTCCTGCCAGTCTTGTACATCCAATAAATAACCGGCTTTATCGGTAGCAATCGTTTTACCTGAAAACTCAAAATAATAATCCATTGTTTCTACCAGCTCACTACATTGTCATATTCTAAACTGAGCTCAACGAACTGTGCGTAAGTGATCAGTTGGATCTTACCACTTTCTATCAATATGCCTCGGGCCTCTGCATCTTCTTTAAGTACGTATACAGACTGCAAGTCAATTAACTTAGGGTACAAGGTCTTATCCAAAACTGCATAGGTTGCGTCTTGGGTCAGCAGTAGTCCTTCAGTCGGCTGAATGCGTTGCAAACAATGTTGCAACGTTAGATGAGTAAAGGGGCTTGAGGTTATTTTATGTAAATTCATTAAAAGCTCATCACATGCTGCTGTGAAGCCAAAAGGCTGGATAAGTCATCATGTTCTATCAGTGTTACCTCAATGCACAACTGAGTGCTTTTGATGCCTCTTTGCTCCAAGCTTTGTCTACATACATAGATGTTTTCTATGTCGTAAAACTCAAGGGCTTTAAAGGTTTTGTGATAGGCCTTGGCATCGATTGCTGCAGGATCTTGGGATAACAATAGTTGTAACACCCCATCTTCGATAAAAAACACACTTACGTCTTGGGCAAAGTTACTCATGGCCATCGCCATATCCAAGCTTTCTTGGCCGTTTGAAGAGCCGTATGGAGCTGATTTATTGATGATTGCTATGCTTGATGTGAGCTGGCTCAAAATTGAATCAACCTGTCGCTATTATTAATTAATACGGCTAACTCACCTAAACCAACAGACTCAAAAGGCGAGGCTAAACTAAAGTGTGGGTTGTCAGAATCACGTGCATCGTCAGCGGTAGTAATACCTCTTTTACTCGCGGCGCTTACACACACCATCAAAGGTACCTGAAACTCCTTAGAAAGTGTTTGCCATGCAGCGTATAAGTCAAACTCATCAGAGGGAGTGATCTGCAAACTAGAACCATTAAGCGTGCCGCTTTGATAAAAAAAGATGCCATTCACTGTATGTTTTGACTGCACAGCCGCAAGGGCAAAACGATATGCACTGTAAGCGTTTTGTTGTGAAAAGGGGGCGGATGTAACTAATAAAGTAAAAGACGACATAGATTGGCAATGTACCATAAAAGAGAGTCATAAAAAAACGCCCCAGCAAGCTGAGGCGTTATTAATAATTAATCCGTTTAGGAATTAATCATCTCCACCGAAGGCACCTAAAAGATGCAAGATAGAAGTGAATAAGTTGTAAATATTCAAGTACATAGAAACAGTTGCACGAATATAATTGGTTTCGCCACCGTTAATGATGCGGCTCGTATCATATAAGATAAAGCCAGACATGATGAACACAATGGCTGAACTAACGGCTAAGCTTAATGCTGGAATACCCAAGAATATATTAGCGATTGAAGCCACCACAGCCACAATTATCCCTACTAGTAAAAAACCACCCATAAAAGAGAAGTCTTTCTTAGTGGTTAACACGTAACCCGATAAACCGAAGAATACTAAGGCAGTGGTACCAAAGGCTTGCATAATTAAACCTGAGCCACCTGGGAAACCTGCATAGTAGTTCAACATTGGCCCTAAAGAAGCGCCTAATAAACCGGTAAACACAAATACAAACACAATACCCATTGAGCTTTGTGCAGCTTTGTTAAGGAAGAAAATCATCACTAAGGCACCAATACTCATCATCATCGCTGCGCCTTGACCTAAGCCAAGAGACATTGCAATACCAGCACATACGGCACTGAATGTTAATGTCATCGCTAACAACATATAAGTATTGCGAAGTACTTTGTTAGTTTGCAATGCAGAAGCTTCACCTGCACTACTATAGGAAGTTCTTTGTTCCATTATCTTCTCCGAAGGTAAGTTAAAACTAATTGTCTACTAGTAGTGTCTTTGTATGGGGTTTGGTTCACTTTTTCAAGTAATACCGTATTTAATTCTTATTCTAATACGTAACTTGATGTAAATGCGCGCAATCCGTTCAAACTATAATCAATCAGCACGTTTTGTTAAATTAGGGCTTTACAAGGCCTAAAAACGTCACTAATATTCGCATCCTCAATTCGGGGAGGCAAAAAAGCTTAGCTTAGCCACTCAAAATTGTAGAACAATTCGGATAGCTGGCAGAGCTCGGTTTAATGCACCTGACTTGAAATCAGACGTACGGTCAAACGTACCGGGGGTTCGAATCCCTCGCTATCCGCCATATTACAAAAACCCGCTTAAATGCGGGTTTTTTGCATTTAGTCTATAGCGAGGGTAAGACCCCCAACGGTTCTACAAAAACTTCCGTAGGTTTTGAACAAGCTTCGCTTGGAGATGTCCACGACGCTCGAGGCGAGTACCAAGGATGATACGAGTTAATCCCGTCCAGTCGCTCAAACACTCACCCAATACCATCAACCTTAAAATTGAGTTTCTTCTTACCGTTGAAAATATTATCGAGTAATAAACAGTAGTAAACAATCAGTATTATTTTACAGTTTTAACAACTTTTACCTTACGATCATAGGCCGCGATGTTTGCTTTAGTTTTACAACCAAGGCTTTTGTTTATCTGCAAGTGTTGCTTCAAAATTCGACATTTCTTTAAATTATTGTGTTTTATCTTTATTCATTATTGGCACCCAACCCACTCAAATACTTCCCATTTTCCAAATCCTATTTAACCAGCCCTTATTTTTTACACTCATCTGTTAGCGAATTTTCCCACATCCTATTTTTATTATTTTATACAGTAGTGGGTTTTTGCTGTTCAGGCGTTATACACTCATACTGAATACTCTCGGTGTTTTGTATTAAAGGTGTAACTTGTATTTTTTGTCTACTCACTAGGTAGATTGAAAATTTCAAACTTGACAGGAAAAGGTTTGCATAGAAATGGCCGATAATAAACATTCAAAGTCCCGGTTCTCAATTCTGACTGAGTTTAAGAACAGTCAGTTGTCGTTGCGTAGTTTTATTTCTCGTTATGTCATTTCACCACAAGATATTGATGATGTTTCTCAGGAAACATTTTTACGTGCGTACAAAGCTGAAAAAGAAAAAGAGATAGAACACCCTAAAGCGTTCTTATTTCGTATTGCAAAAAATTTAATGTTGTCTGAATTTTCCCGTAAAGCCCGAAAAATCACCGATTATATTGAAGACTACGATGGTTCAGAGGAATTACTCAATACTGATAATTTAGAATCAAATGTTATGGCTCAACAAAAGCTTGGGATCTATTGTGAGGCAGTTGCTTCTTTGCCAACACAGTGTCGAAGAGCCGTTATTATGAAAAAAGTGTATGGAATGCAAAATAAAGAGATAGCAAGACGATTGGAACTGTCGGTTAGTACCGTAGAAAAACACCTTACTAAGGGTATCAGGCGCTTAAACTCAACAATAACTAGTCGTTATGGTGAGCAAAATATTCAGGCTTCGTCGCAAAAATCAAATCAAAGGGGGATGAAATAATGGATAAAATTACTGTGTTTCCTCGTTCCTCAGTTCTTGAAGACGAGGCTTGTCAGTGGATCATCAAATTCGAAAGTGATGATGAACCTTCAAAACAAGACATTCAGCAATTAAACGCTTGGTTATCCAAAAGCCCTGTGCATAAACAAACATTGTTACGCTTGTCAAAAACATGGAGCGATATGGATGTGATGTCGGGTTTAATGATCCCATTAGGGCATTCATTAAAACCTAGTCAAAGTAAGCTTAAAACCTTTGCCTTGACACCACTGCTTTTTATGGCAGGTATTTTTCGGGTATTAGCTAACAAAACTAAGACGTTGTTTGGGCCCATTATTATTTTACCAGCAGTCACACTGGTTATCATGTTCAGTCTGTCATTTTTGGGGACCAGTATAACGCCCGAACTCCCTAACAATATGTACATTACGTCCATTGGTGAACACTCCTCTCATACCCTTGAAGACGGTTCAGTATTAACACTTAACAGCAACTCTCAAGTTGAGGTGAATTATACCCTGAGTAAACGGGTCATAAATTTATTAAGGGGGGAAGCACATTTCGATGTCACATCTGATCCTGATCGGCCATTTGAAGTGTATGCGGACAATAGAATGGTCAAGGCCATAGGCACGGCTTTTTCGGTGTATCGTTTAAAAAATAACATTGAAGTGCTGGTGACTGAAGGTAAAGTTGCTCTCGCGATTATTGAGTCAACCTTGTTTGTTAAGCCCGGGTCATTGCCTAAAGGTCGGGCTAGTGTTGAGCAGACGTTATCGGCTAACCCCATAGAAAATACTGTGACCGTTATTGCATCATTGGTAGCTGGACAAAGTATTTCCATTCCCATCAGTTCTAACTCTGATAGTGTGGATAGTGTGGACAGTTTGAACACACCCGTCATTGAATATGCCCAAGGCGACTTAGTTCGTAAGTTGTCTTGGTTAGATGGTCGATTGGTGTTTGCGGGAGAATCACTGGAGGAAGTAGTGGCTGAGGTGAGTCGTCATACGCCGCTATTAATTGAAGTGACGGATCCAGAACTTAAGAAATTACGAATTGGTGGACAATTTCAAGCAGGAGAAACCGATGCGTTGTTTGATGTGTTAGAGTCGGGGTTCGGTATTAAAATTACTCGATTAAATAAGGGGCATGTGCAGTTAGATGCAAAATAGTTACAATGAACATATAAAAAATATAAATACGGATGGCGGTTTTTTGTCGTTCGTAAGTTATATCTCTTTGAGTGCTGCGAAAAGTATATATTTTACAATTTTTCAGTACTTTAGAGGAATGTTATGTTGTGGTGGTTTATTGATGTTTTCTACGCTTGGCATTGCAAGCGAACAAAAACTGTATCAATTTGATATTCCACAACAACCGTTAGCGAAGTCACTAAATGCATTGTCAGACCATACTAAAACACTGGTATTGTTTCCCTATGATTTAGTTGATAATCGTCAAGGAAACATAGTAAAAGGACAATACACTCTAGTTCAAGCAATAGACCGGTTATTGCACAATACGGGGTTGTTTGGTGGCCTTTCTAAAAAAGAAGTGGTAATGATTAGAGAGCAGCAATCTTCCTCACAAAATAATACAAATAATAATAATGGGAACACAAACATGAAAACAAAAAAAAGTATATTAGCGACCACACTCGCATTTTTATTTTCAGGAGCAACCGTCTCAGGTAGTGCCTTGGCACAAGACGCGCCTAAACAAGATCAAGAAGAACAAGCTGAAGTTATTTCCATCCTTGGAACACGTGGAGCACCTAGAACCGTCACTGACTCGCCAGTAGCGATAGACGTGTTTTCTGGAGAAGAATTCACGGCAAATGGCAACACCGCTGACATTACCGACAACCTTAAATCTTTAGTGCCTTCTTTTACTGCCACTCCAGCAACAGGTGATGGTAGTGCGTTTATCCGTCCCACTTCTTTACGTGGCATGGCGCCAGATCAAACGCTTATTTTAGTAAACGGTAAACGTCGTCACCGTTCTTCATTGGTACAGTTTTTTGCGCCTGCCGCTGGAAACGGTGCTCATGGTGTTGATATCGGCATGATCCCTAGTATTGCCCTTAAAAGTGTAGAAGTACTCAGAGATGGGGCAGCGGCGCAATATGGTTCGGATGCCATAGCGGGTGTTATGAACTTTCAACTGAAAGATGCCAGTGAAGGCGGCAGTGTGGTTGCGCAGTATGGTGAATTTTATGAAGGCGAGCAAAGTTGGATAGTGGGTGCCAACGCAGGTTTTGCTCTAGGAACAGATGGTTTTTTTAATATCAGTTTTGAGACCAATGATAATGAAGCACTTTCTCGTGGTATTCAGCGCGCAGACGGTCAACAGTTAATCGATGACGGTGTTCAAGGTGTCGGTTCAGACTCACCTTTTGGTGATGAACCTTTTGTACAATCTTGGGGCCGTCCAGAAACCAGTGGCACACGGGTAGCCTTTAATACGGGTTATGAAATAAATGATGCTGTCGAATTATATATGCATGGTGGTTATGCTGACACAGATGGTCGTTATCGTTTTTTCTACCGTAACCCTGGACATAGCACTTTGTCTGGTGTGACAAGTCTTCCTGCTGGATATACTCCCTTTCTAGACGGTGCACAAAAAGATACAAGCCTAATAGCAGGTTTTAAAGGTGAAACTAGCTCAGAACTAACTTATAACTTTAGCGCTGGCTTTGGTAAAAACGAATTGGCTTATTACTTAAATAATACCGTCAATTCAGGTTTAACAGTCGACGGCGTCCTAGGTCAAAGAGACTTTGATATGGGGGGTTATGAACAAGAAGAAACGAATCTGAATGCTGATTTCTCTATGCCTTTAAGTGACGATGTTTTTCTGGGCTTTGGTGCAGAATGGCGTGAAGAAACGTTTACTACTTTGGCCGGTGAAGCCGCGTCTTTAATTAGCCCGGGACCAAGTGGCATGACGTCGGTGACACCAGCGGATGCAGGAGAATTTAGTCGTGACAATATTGCCGTATATGTAGATGCTGAATACAATGTATCTGACGATTTATTGGTGCAAGGTGCCCTCAGATATGAAGATTTCTCAGATTTTGGCGGTACAATAAACAGTAAATTAGCCGGTCGTTACAATGTTTCTGACGATTTTGTCATTCGTGGCGCAATTTCTACAGGCTTCCATGCTCCCACTCCGGGTCAAGCCAATATAACCTCTATCATAACTACTTTTGATGGTACAACTGGCGCACAAATTGAAGAAGGCCTAGTCAGAGCTGACAATCCGCTAGCGATTGCAAATGGTGCACAAGAACTGAAAGAAGAAGAGTCGGTTAGTCTTAGCTTAGGCTTTACTTACAGTGGCTTTGAAAACGGTAACTTGTCGGTCGATTTTTACAACACTAAAGTGGATGACCGTATTTACCGTACAGGAAATATCCCCGCTGATACGGGTGGTACAGTGTCGTTTTTCACCAATGCACTGGATGTAGAACATCAAGGTCTTGATTTGGTCTACACCACCTCAATGGATTGGGGAAATAGCGCCGAGAGTAAGTTTACCTTTGCCTATAACCACAACACTATTGACGTGGTTGGCCAGTCTTTGGTTAATGGTATTCAACCAGTCAGTGACGCTTCTGTAGAAGACATCGAAAACAACTATCCTGAAAATCGCTTTGTCGCAACTGCAGTGACTGATTTTTCTGACAATTATCAGGTAATGTTACGGGCTAACTTTTATGGTGAGCACTATGATGAACGTGGAACCATCAATGATGCATCATCTCCATCTGCGCTGGTCGATTCAGTTGTGTTTTTTGATATGGAATTCAACTATTTCGCATCAGAAGACTTCACCTTGACAGCAGGTGTATCAAATATATTTGATACCTTTGTTGATGAAATTGGTGCAGGCAATGCCAACCGTTTAAGTGTGGGCCTACAGTATCCACGTAGAACCCCTGCTAACTACGAAGGTGGATCTTGGTACTTACGAGCTAAGTACGAGTTCTAACCTTCATAAAATAAGCTTCAGGCCAGCTCATGGCCTGAGGTTTCATCTCTTCACCAATAAACTTCGTTCCAAAACAACTAATTTTAATCGCGAGATTAAAATAGAGGGAGCGATCTTGTCTGGTGGATTTGCGCCACGAAAACATTTTAGTCTGTGGGATAAAGTTCATGCCAAAAAGTCGAGACGAAAGAATAGAAAAAGATCTACTGGGATCAGCCCGAATTCCTAACCATGTTTATTATGGGATCCAATCACAAAGAGCAATTGAAAACTTCCAGTTAAGCAATGTGCCAATTCATCATTATCCCAACTTCATCAAAGCGTTAGCCATGGTGAAACAAGCCTGTGCATTCGCCAATCATACATTAGGGCTGCTCGAAGAAAGCAAGTTCTTGGCCATAACGAGGGCTTGCCTAGATGTTAGTCAAGGACAATTGGACCAACATTTTCAAATTGATATGTTGCAAGGCGGGGCGGGCACCTCGGCCAATATGAACGCCAATGAGGTGATTGCCAACCGAGCGCTAGAAATTATGGGGCACGCAAAGGGCCAATATCAATTTCTACACCCCAATGACGATGTGAATAAATCTCAGTCCACTAATGATGTATACCCCAGTGCTATTAAGTTGGCCACCTTACTTAATAGTGTGCCAGTGGTGTCTGAGTTAAGTTCCTTGTCTGATAGTTTTATAGCAAAAGGAGTCGCTTTTTCAGACATAGTGAAAATGGGCCGCACACAGCTACAAGATGCAGTGCCTATGACCTTAGGGCAAGAATTTGAAGCTTTTGCTAAAACCCTAAGAAAAGACCGAGCGTATATTCTTAACGTTTTAACCCTGTTATATGAGCTTAATCTAGGTGCTACCGCTATTGGTACTGGTGTCAATGCTGATCCTAAATTTGGCCTGCTGGCGGTTAACCATCTAAAACAGATCTCTGGTTATCCCTTTAGGCAAGCCACTAATTTAATTGAAGCCACGGCCGACACTGGATGTTTTGTTGCATTATCTTCGGCTTTGAAAGGTACTGCAGTTAAGTTATCGAAAATTAGTAACGATCTGCGCTTGCTAAGTTCTGGTCCAAGAGCAGGCTTGCATGAAATTAACCTACCAGCAGTGCAACCCGGTTCTTCCATCATGCCCGGAAAAGTTAACCCGGTCATTCCTGAGGCGGTCAATCAGGTTGCTTACAACATTATTGGAAATGATCTTGCCATCACTATGGCTGCAGAATCTGGACAATTACAACTGAATGCAATGGAACCCCTTATCCTATTTAAACTTATGCAAACTACCGAATTAATCAGTCGAGCCATGTTTATGTTAAGGCGTAAATGTGTCGATGGCATCACCGCAAATAAATCAATCTGTGAAAATTATGTGACAAATAGTATTGGATTGATTACCTGTCTAAACCCGCTTTTAGGTTACGAAAATACCAGTGAAATTGCTAAACAGGCCTTGTCCAGTGGTAAATCAGTGACTGAGTTAATTGTAGAGCAAGGTGTAATGAAAGCGGATGAAATATCCGATTTCATCCGTCTCCAGACCGCCGCTAACCCCTTGCAATGAATGTCAGACTTGTGATTTTAACTGCTAACTAAGAAAGGTTTCATTATGCAAACAGAAAAAACCAAGTTGGGTCTTACCGCGCGAATTTTTATTGGCATGCTGGTGGGAATCATCTTCGGCACTCTCATTAGAAGTTTATATGACGAGCAAGGCGATATTGTCTTTAACTTATTTGGAATGACTTATTCAGCCAAGGCTTTGGTTGTTGATGGGGTGCTTTATTCGGTTGGGCAAATATTTATCGCTAGTTTAAAAATGCTGGTGGTACCCCTAGTGTTTGTCTCTTTAGTATGTGGTGTGAATGGACTCTCTGATCCCGCTAAGTTAGGTCGTTTAGGGGGTAAAGCAATTTTGCTGTATATAATGACTACTGCTATTGCCATTACTACGGCTATCTTTTTTGCTTTATTAGTGTCTCCCGGTGATGGTGTTAGCCTAATCGCAGATAGTCAATATGTTGCCAAGCAGGCACCTTCTTTAGCGCAAGTAATTATTGATATCTTCCCAGATAACCCATTTAAGGCAATGGCTCAAGGGAACATGTTACAAGTTATTGTGTTTGCGTTGTTATTTGGCATTTCCATTGCTTTAAGTGGTGAAGCGGGCAAAAGAGTCGTAGGGTTATTCGATGATCTGAACGTAATCATCATGAAATTAGTCACTGTTTTGATGAACCTCGCCCCTTATGGAGTATTTGCATTAATGGCAAAACTCTTTGCCACTATTGGTATCGATACCATTTCAAGTCTGCTCAGCTATTTTGTCCTAGTGTTGTTTGTTTTAGCCGTTCATGCGTTGGTATCTTATCCGATAATACTGAAGCTGTTGAGTGGCTTAAATCCATTACTATTGTTAAAAAAAGTCAGGGATGCCGCTATTTTCGCATTTAGCACTGCAAGCAGCAGTGCAACCCTGCCAGTGACTATAGAGACTGCTATTCATAAACTTGGCGTGAGTAATTCGGTGGGCTCATTTACCTTGCCACTAGGTGCAAATATTAACATGGATGGTACGGCAATAATGCAAGGCGTCGCGACAGTTTTTATTGCCCAAGTGTATGGCGTTGACTTGTCCGTTTCAGATTATTTATTGGTTGTGCTGACTGCAACGCTGGCTTCAATAGGCACCGCTGGTGTGCCTGGTGTAGGGTTGATTATGCTTGCTATGGTATTAGAACAAGTCAATTTACCAGTTGAAGGCATTGCTTTAATCATTGGTGTCGATAGGTTGTTAGATATGACTCGCACAGCCGTTAATGTTACGGGGGATTGTATGGTGTCTTGTATTGTCGCAAAAAGTGAAGGTGAGCTTGATGAGAAAGTGTATCGGGATCCCAATGCTGGCAGACCAGAGTAGCGGTAATTGTAATACCATATATGGACCCTCTCCAATTGCAAGACACCAATTTGACTGATTAACAACACTCATTGCTGCCATATATTCGGCTTTTAATAAGAGTATCAGTACTCTATAGCCCTGATGGTTATT
>Ga0105350_10000466_pt1 | contig 27182 bp, 21 predicted proteins | sample EN1Hudsemesocosm_FD_83506 | JGI IMG/M metagenome (GOLD analysis project Ga0105350, IMG submission 83506) | Methane-oxidizing microbial communities from mesocosms in the Hudson Canyon - EN1E Hudson Canyon | ecosystem: Environmental > Aquatic > Marine > Cold seeps | place: Hudson Canyon... | reverse complement strand
TTTTAGACTGCCTTCAGCACAACAGACTAGCGGAAAAAGAAGATTAAGAACGTAATTCGTGCTGAAATCAGCAAGAAGAGACAGGTATTGCGTTGACATATCGGGAGCGTCCATATATGTCTTGTTGTTGTACTGGGTGTTTGGTCTAGTATAGGTGTGGTTTTCCATGAAAAGCTTATCTCTCGCCGCGCAAACTGGATACGCAATAAGGAACTAAGACAATTAAAGGCTAGGGGCTTGGATGATGCAGAAATTGTTTTGGGTATTGATAAGGTAAATGCAGATCATGATCAGCGCCTGCATTTGGCTATACAAGATTTACGCTTGTCTGTGGGAGTCCTTGAAATGTCGTTATTAATCAGCGGCACCTTGGTTTGGGGGTTTGGTGACTTGATTGCCCATGGGATTTTTCAGTAACCGGATAAACCTAAGTCGCTTATTTGTTGCCTTTTTGTCTGTCAATTATAGTTATCGGCCTTTCCCTTATTGTTTAGCTAAAAACCTTATCAAGTGTTTTAATGCTGAATTCGTCGAACTCAATTTAAGATTGTTCAATGTTGAAAAAAATCTCTCTGCTGATGGTCCAAGGATTATTAGCGCTTCTGCCTATATCACTGACGTTATATTTCCTAATTTGGTTAGTAACCACGATCGAAAACAGTTTGACTCCCCTTATCCCTGAAAATTTATATTTCCCGGGATTGGGGCTAGTGTTTGGTCTCATTATTTTGGTTTTGGTAGGGCTTGCTGTAAATGCCTATGTAGTTAGAGTTGTTATACGTTGGAGTGGTAAGATTTTTGAACGGATCCCTATCATCAAAACAATCTACGGAGCCATTCAAGATGCCGTCAATATTGTAAATAGTGGTAAACAACAAAAAATGCAAAGTGTGGTGTCAGTAAAGATAACTGACAGTATTCACCTAATAGGCTTTGTCACAAGTCACGAGGGTGCACAAGAATTGTTTAGTAATGAGCAGAAACTAGGTGTGTATATTCCCTTAAGCTATCAGATAGGTGGATACACGCTCTATATTGATAAAGACCAGCTCACCCCACTCGATATTGATGTTGAAACCGCCATGAGAATTGCTCTAACAGGTGGTAGCGTTTCTTCTTCAAAGACCAATGACAATAATTTTTCCAAAAGCAAATAAGCAAATAAGCAATTAACAACAGGTCTACAAGTTAGTCACTCTGTTGCAGATTCAGCGATCTTGATTAAAAAATATATTAGTAATAAAAATAGCTGAATTTAACCATCAAGATAATCTTCAGAAGCTCTGGTTTTATCTCAGGATTAACATCATTACTTACTAGCGAGTCTGGCATATTCATCCGTTTTTATGATCCGGTTATGCGACTTTTACATAATGAGTTTATGACAGCTACAAAAACAACAGGCTTATACTGGTTTCGACATGATTTGCGCTTGGCAGATAATCCGAGCTTGAATCAATTGTGCTCAAAGGTTGACCGGCTCATTTGTGTTTATATTAAAGACCAACATGAAGCGAACCAAAGTCAATTATGTAGGGCTAGTGTTAGTCAATTAAAAAAGATATTCGAACAACAAAGTGTCACTGTTTTAGATGAGTCCCTGAGGCAGAAAAATCAATATTTGTTGTGTGTTGACGGACCCGTTCAAGAAACGTTGCTAGCATTAGTGGAGCGTTACGCTGTGACGCACATTGGTGCTGAATTTCATCCCGGTGTGTACGAACAAAACACCCTGAAATCACTAAAAGACGCGTGTCCACAAGTTCAATTCACTGTTAGTCAGGGGCACACTCTTTTTTCGATCAATGATTTACCTTTTGACCTTGAGGAACTGCCAGAAACGTTTACCCCTTTTAGAAAAAAAGTAGAAACGATTTTGATAAACCCTCCCGCTGATGAGCTACTTCAGTTGCCAAGTAGTATAGGTGTATTGCCTGAAGTGCAGCAAAAGCTCACATCAGGACCGTTGCAAGGAGGTGAAAAAAGCGCTCATCAACAATTAAATTACTATTTGTTTGAGAGCGACCTTATCAAACAATACAAACAAACGCGTAATGCTCTGGACGATTGGCATAACTCAAGCAAAGTCTCGCTGTGGTTGGCGAATGGTTGTATATCGGTCAAAACGATATATCAAACGATTAAACAATATGAAGCGGAGCGTGGCGCTAATGAATCTACTTATTGGCTTTTTTTTGAGTTGCTTTGGCGAGAGTACTTTCAGTGGTACTTAAGTAAACATCAAAACAAACTATTCCATTTTTCAGGTGTGAAGCAAGTGGCTCCCTTAACGCGTTTTAATCAACAAGAATTTACTCGTTGGTGCGAGGGCATGACCAAGTACCCTATAGTTAATGCGTGCATGCGACAGCTTAATCAAACAGGTTATATGTCAAACCGCGGTAGACAATTGGTTGCCAGCTGTTTGGTGCATGAACTCAATCTAGACTGGCGTTATGGCGCAGCTTATTTTGAACAGCAATTAATTGATTATGATGTCGCTAGCAATTGGGGAAATTGGCAGTATTTAGCAGGAGTAGGCGCAGATCCACGTGCACATAGACGTTTTGACTTAGACAAACAAACTGCGACTTATGATCCTGACCAGACCTTTCGTACCAAATGGCTAAAGAGTGACGAATAGTCGAACTGAAATGTTAACGTCAGGTCAGATTAACTTGGTTTGGTTAAAGCGAGATTTACGACTCAGAGACCATGAAGCACTTTTTAATGCCTCGAAAAGTGGAATGCCAGTACTACTTATCTACATAATTGAGCCTATCTTGGTTGACGATCCTCATTATGATATTCGCCACTGGCGCTTTATATGCCAGTCTTTACAAGATATGAATCAACAGCTTAGTCAGTTCAATAGTCAGTTATTAATTGTGCACGGTGAAGTCACCAGTGTTTTTGAGCAACTGAATAACACATTGCCAATAAAACACATTTACAGTCACCAAGAAATTGGACTAGCCAATACATTTGAGCGCGATAAAGCTGTGAAGCGTTGGTGTGATACTAATGCTGTTATATGGTCTGAATCCACTTATGGCGCTGTGATACGTGGACTCACTCAGCGTCACGATTGGGATAAAAACTGGCAAAAACGCATGCGTCACCCTTGTTTCGATAGACCATTAGAAAAAATCAATTTTGTGCAGTCAGAGCATCTAGTGTTTCAGCAGCAAAATACTGAACTACCTGAACAATGGCAGACCCCTAACCCGCAGTTTCAGGCAGGAGGTGAAAAACGTGCTTGGTTTACTATGCATCACTTCTTTACTGATAGAGGCAAAGACTATGCTTATTCAATCTCGAGTCCTACAGCCAGTCGAAAAGCATGTTCAAGATTATCTCCCTACTTAGCTTGGGGGAACATTAGCCTTAGGCAGGTCTACCAATTTACTTTGGGCAACTGGCAAAAAAAGGGTTGGCGTAGGTCGTTGGTGGCTTTTACTTCGAGGCTGCACTGGCATTGTCACTTTGTGCAAAAATTTGAGAGTGAAATTGAGATGCAAGTTCGCCCTGTCAACCGAGCATACGAAAATTACCAGTATGATGAGAGTGACCGGGGTAAAGCCAATGTCGAAGCGTGGAAACAAGGTCAAACAGGTTTTCCGTTAATTGATGCCTGTATGCGTTGTTTGCATCAAACGGGTTACCTTAATTTTCGAATGCGTTCGATGTTAGTCAGTTTTTTGTGCCATCAATTAGATGCTGACTGGCGCAGTGGGGTGACTCATTTGGCTAGGTTATTCTTAGATTTTGAACCAGGTATTCATTACCCTCAATTTCATATGCAAGCGGGTATTACCGGGATTAACCTAATTCGTCTGTACAACCCAATTAAACAATCACAAGAAAAAGATCCTGAGGGGGTGTTTATTCGAAGGTGGTGTCCTGAATTAGCAGAGTTACCTAATGAGCTGCTCCATCAGCCTTGGCAGCTTACTCTGATGGAACAGCAAATGTATGATATTAAGTTAGGCAGCGATTACCCTTTGCCAATTATTGATTTTGAAATTAGTGCAAAAGCAGCCAGAGACAAATTATGGGCCTTTCAAAAGCGAGATGATGTACAGGCGGAAGGGCGTCGAATATTAAAACGGCATACTCTGCCTAACCGACCCAAAAATATTTGAATGTGTGAACAGTCGAACAATTTCACATTATCTTAAAGTTTTGGCGTTAATATAAGCAGCCTATTACGGAGATACATGTGTGACTATTGATTTGTCTTTACCCCCACAACTAACTAAGCCCTCACTATTTGATATTTTGCGGGAAGTAAGAGCTCCTTTTGAGTTTGCATCAATTTTTTTACATGTTCATGCCCTTAGAAAAGCTCCTAAAGGCAATGGGCAAGCTGTTATGTTAGTTCCCGGCTACATGGCTGACGATCTTTCTATGCGTCCTCTTGGAAAGTACCTTCGATATCTTGGTTACGATGTGTATTACACCGAATTGGGCCGGAATATGGGAAAGGTCAACACCGACATGTTGCGATTGGGCCAAAGAGTTAAGTCTATATCCCAACAATTGGCAGGTGAAAAAATCACCATCATAGGATGGAGTTTGGGTGGAGTACTGGCGAGAGAAGTCGCTCGTTTGTATTCTGAGGTGATAAAGGAAGTCTTAACTTTGGGGACACCCATTGTTGGTGGCCCAAAATTTACTTCTGTTGGAAAAAGGTACGCCAAGTTAAACAATATTGATTTAGACAAATTTGAACTTGATGTACACCAACGTAATTCTATTGGCTTAACCCAGCCTATTACCTCTATTTACAGTAAATCAGACGGTGTAGTAGGTTGGCAGGCCTCTATTGATATATACAACTCTCAGGCTAATAATATCGAAGTAACGGGCTCCCATCTTGGGTTAGGAGTTAATCCTAGAGTATGGCTCATTATTTCGGACATTTTGGGGCGTTAACTTAGTGCTGAATGAGTGCCATAAAGCGGGGCGGACTCTTGATATGTTACGCCAATTTAACTTGTCCAAGCCTACAGTAGTATAATTAACTCGATTAGTGATCTAATGAGTGACAAATACTGTTTTATTCAAGCTATTAATATAGAAACATAGGACGTTTAACAAAAATGCAATCTCGTTTACCTACCTTTATCCCTGTGTTTGTATCTTTTGCTTTGCTTTTGACAACACTGCCCATATCGGCTCAATATAGAGGCGCGGATCGTCCACGTATAGTTGTGGTTGAGCCTCTAAGTTTTGAATACGAGACGTCATTAATTGAGGCTGTTGGCACGGCTCAGGCAACGCGGTCTGTAAGCCTTTTCCCCAGTGTCTCAGATGAAGTCACGTCGTTAAATTTTATTCCGGGCCAAGAGGTAAAAAAGGGAGTAGTGCTAGTTGAGTTAGATAGCAGACTGCAAGACGTAGACTTGCAACGTGCGGAAATTCAGCTTGAAGACGCACAACGAAATCTTGATAGAGTTAAAAATAGTCTCAAACGTGGAGCCGTTACCGAACGTGAAGTGGATGATGCCAATACAATATATAGGTTGGCTAAAGTCAGCCTACTTGAAGCGAAAGAAAATAAAGAAGACAGATTGGTGCGTGCACCTTTTGACGGCATAGTTGGGTTAACTGATGTGGAGGTAGGCGATCGCATCACACCTCAAACAGAGATCACTACCTTAGATGACCGAGTTAGACTTTTTGTTAACTTTGTAGCTCCAGAATCAGCTGTGTCTTATTTGATGCAAAAACCCACTGTTCAACTACAACCTTGGACAGACAGGATGACTCTACTGCCAGCTAAAGTCGCTGAAATTGACTCCCGAGTTAATATTCAAGACCGGACAATAAGAGCTAGGGCATTGCTCGATAATCAACATGATCAGTACCGTCCTGGAATGAGTTTTCGGGTGTCGTTGAACGTGCGCGGTGAGTCGTATGTCGCGATCCCAGAAGCTGCCCTATCTTGGGGCGCAAATGGAGCGTTTGTGTGGTTATCTGAAAACGAAAAAGCCAAACGAGTCGATGTGCAAATTGAGCAAAGACTAAGGGGCCGAATTCTTGTTACAGGTGAACTCAGCGATGGTCAAACGTTAATTATTGAGGGCATACAAGGTTTAAGAGATGGCCAAGCCCTCAAAATTCAAAACACCCAAAACAATGGTGTGAAAGTCAGTCAAAAAAAAACTGAACAAAAGGTAGCCGGCTAGTGTTTAAGAACAACCTATTCAAAGACGATTTACCTTCATTATCGATCCGCAGACCGGTATTGATTTTAGTCCTAAATCTACTCATTGTTACCGCAGGAATTGCAGCCTTCTATGCATTAGAGGTACGAGAATTACCAGATGTTGACCGGCCTATTATTACTGTGACCGCCAATTATCCTGGTGCGGCACCTGAAACGGTAGACTCTGAAGTGACCAGTCGACTAGAAGGCGCTGTCGCTAGAGTCAGTGGTGTCAAGGCGATTCGCGCCCAAAGTGAAGAAGGTAACAGCCGCATTCGAGTAGAGTTTCGACCTGGTATCGATATTGAGGATGCGGCAAACGAAACCCGAGAGTCTGTTGCGCGTATTCAGCGACGGTTACCTAATGAAGTTGAGCAGTTGGCGATTGTTAAGGCTGATAATGATGCTCAAGGGGTAGTGAACATTGCGGTTTCTAGTGAAAAATATGAGCTTGAAACACTAACAGATATAGTTGAAACCGACTTAGCGCCACTATTTTTGAATGTGCCTGGCGTGGCTGATGTGCGTCTTGACGGCGACCGTCAACGAGTGCTGCGTGTGAGTGTAGATAATTTAAGATTAACCAGCTTTCAGTTATCTATTTCGGACGTAGCCGCAGCGCTAAGTACTGCCCCATTTGATGTGCCAGCTGGAAGTATTCGCTCTACTGATCATCAATTAATAGTACGCGCAGATGCCACTTCCGTAAACGAGCAAGACGTACGAGACATTGTGATTTCCGGTGACGTAAAAGTAGGTGACGTTGCCAGCGTTTATTATGGACCGGCTGATTTACGCTCTATAGTACGTTTAGATGGTAAACCGGTGATTGGATTAGGGGTGATTAGGCAAGCACGCTCCAACACTATTGAAATATCTGATGAAGTGTTGTCGATGGTAGATGGTTTGCGCGAACGATTCCCCGACCTTGAATTGAAAGTCACTTCTGATGATGCTGAATTTATTCGTGATTCAGTTGATGAAGTCCTGCAATCATTGGTGTTTACCATAGGCTTAGTCATTGCGACTTTATGGTTATTTATCGGCAAGTTTAGAGCGACATTAATACCAGCGTTAGCCATACCTGTTTCGCTAATAGGATCTTTAGCTATTCTTTGGATGTTTGGCTTTTCGATTAATATACTGACATTGCTTGCATTAGTATTAGCCACAGGATTGATAGTCGATGACGCCATAGTGGTATCTGAAAATATTCAACGCCGTCGAGCTGCGGGCATGGGAGCCAGAGCGGCAGCCGTGATAGGCACCCGGGAAGTGTTTTTTGCAGTTATCGCGACTACGGCAGTGTTAGTCGCTGTATTTGTACCCATTGCCTTTTTGCCTTCTACAGCTGGTCGGTTATTTAGAGAATTTGGTGGGGTATTAGCCGGCAGTGTGATTATTTCATCCTTTGTCGCCTTGTCATTAGTGCCAGCACTGACCGCAAAAATCCCAACAATTGATTTATCCAAGCAAAAACAACCAGGCCTACTTAGCCGTTTTGGCACAAAGTGCGTGAATGGGTATGAGAGCTCTTTAAATTTTGTTTTAAAATTTTCTGTTGCTGTTGTTATTTTTTGTACGTTAATTGGTGCGGGGGCTTATTTTGTCTTTAACGAATTGGATAACGAGCTATTGCCCCCTGAAGACCGTGGAGTAATACGGATCTTTGCCCGCGGCCCTGATGGTACCGGTATTAACTTTATGGACAGGCAAGCTTTAAAAACTGAAGAGTTGTTACTTCCCAGTATAAAAGATGGGGAAGTTGAATCGATATACACAGTTGTTGGCCGATGGGATCCTAATATCCTGTTTATCACTGTTCCGTTGGCAAAATGGGCAGACAGAGGGCGTTCGCAGCAAGAAATAATTAACGAACTTCGCCCCATGTTATCTCAAGTGGCAGGCGCACCTGGTCGAGCATTTGGTAGTAATAGTCTCAATTTACGCGGATTTGGCGGTGGCTTTGAAATGGCATTAACCGGCGATAACTACTTAGAAATTTATCAAGCCGCTTTAGATTTTTCTAAACAAATCGAAGATAAATTACCTGAGTTAGGTAGAGTAGAAATTTCATATGAACCGACCCAACCGCAATTGAGAGTGAGTATCGATCGCCGCCGAGCAGAAGAATTAGGTGTGGCTTTTGACGATGTCTCACGTACTTTGCGTGCAGCAATTAACGGCGATGATATTGTTGATTTGAATGTGGGTGATCAGGCCATTCCTATTATTTTGCAAGCGAGTAACCGAAACGCATTAGATCCAACGAGCATCCTGAACTTATATGTTAGCTCTACTAAAGGTAATTTAGTGCCACTTTCAAGTGTGGCTTATGTTACCGAAGAAGGCGTGGCTGCGGAGTTAGAGCGTCACGCACAGCGCCGTGCTATAGAGCTAGAGATGGACTTACCGGCTGAGGTCACTATTGAGCAAGCAGTTACCTCCATTAGGGAGTTAGCCAACAATACTCTTCCAGCCGGAATTGGTGTTGTGTTCTTAGGTGAGGCGTTAACTTATCAAGAAACTAACCAACAAGTATTATTGACCTATTTATTGGCATTTTTGATTGTATTGTTGGTATTAGCTGCACAGTTTGAAAGTTTTAACAGCGCGTTTGTGGTGATGTTGACCGTACCTTTTGGTATTGCAGCGGCTATCTATGCTCTTTATTTTACCGGCACCTCAGTTAACATTTATTCCCAAATAGGACTAGTGATGTTGATTGGTTTGTTGGCTAAAAACTCTATTTTGCTGGTGGAGTTTGCAAACCAAATGCGGGATGCAGGCATGGAGGTTAAAGAAGCCATTATTGAGGCAGGCAAAGTCAGATTACGTCCAATTATGATGACCTTAGTTTCTACCATTTTAGGCGGCTTACCGCTTATATTATCAACTGGCGCAGGCGCTGAGGCTCGCAATGCTATAGGTTGGGTGGTATTTGGAGGGCTAGGTTTAGCGGTAGTCTTTACACTATTTCTGACCCCAGTACTGTATTACGCTTTTGCTCGCTTGACTAAACCCAAGGCAGATGAAGAAAATCGCTTGAATACAGAGTTAAAAGAGGCTCAGAAACAATTATAATTAAGGCTTTTGTAGTTGGAATACCTACAACACCTTACGCAGTTCACTAGGCAGCTAGTGTTACTCTTCTATGATTACCTCAAAACCACCGTATATTAAACGTTTTCCATCAAATGGCATTGGGTTTTGGTCTGGCTGCATTCTAGGGTCTTGCATAATCGCTTCCCAGCCAGCATCACGTACTTCTTTCGATGGCCAAATAACAGATGAAAAAACAACGGTTTCGTTTTGGCCACAATTTACTGCGATTGGAAAGGAAGTGACCTTACCATCTGGGACGTTATCGCCCCACGCTTCAGTCACCTTTAGCGCACCATGTTCTTTAAACACTGTGGCAGACAGCTTTGCGTGTTCTATGTATTTTTGTTTATTTTCGTTTGGTACTGCGGCTACAAAGCCATCTACATAAGACATATCATTTCCCTGTTGAATTTTTTGCTGATTGAAGCTCACATAATTGTTTTAAATTTATATAAGGGCTGCCCTTCTGGCAATATTTAATCAGTTTTATTTCCCATGCTCAGTAGTAAGGGGCATTGTTGGTTTAATACTTGCTATTCTTCTTATTCAAGATGTATCTAGTTTTTTTAAGTTGAGGTATTTATGCTGTTTACTATTAGGTTGATTGGTCAAAGCGCCGTTCATAAGGGGCAAGTCGTCGCCGTCTTTCTAACATTTTTGTCTATGTTTGTGATTTCTTTGCCAACACAAGCACTAGAAATTGGTGTCAGTGGTCACCAAGGTACTGAATATGAAACACAAGGTTATTCACTCTTTATAGGCGATAACTTTTCTCGAAGAAGTCCATTTTATTGGCGTTTAGGGGTTAGTCGATATGATGAAGTATTTGTTGAGTGGAATAACAGGAATCTGAAATTTCCGATTAATAATGCAGAACTATCACTATCTTATAGACATCAACTCAGCTCACGAAGCCCTGCAGCGAGACGTTTTAGTTTGGAATATCAGATAGGTGCATCTGCATCGCTAACTGATAACAAGTTTACCTGGCCAGAACTTAACGAAGAGAAGTATTTTTCAGAAACTGGTGATATCAATGGTTTTGTGGCCATTTCTGCCCACTATAAAATCACTTCAAATGTATCAGCTATAGCAGGTGTGAAATACTTCCCTAAAATGTCTGAATTTGACAGTATCAGTTCAGTGTTTTTGGGATTTAAGTATAATTTCAACTTTGGTCAAACTGGTTATGGTAATTAGGGTCAAAAGATCCTAATTTATTAAGTAAGTTGTTAGTGCTATAGGCATACTGGAAAGTCAGAAGTGAGTATTGTTTATGTTTAAAATGAATCAGCACAGTGCCTCAATACGTTGGCCTAGATTGCTAAGATTACATCTCTTTAGTTTTACCTTGATTGTAATGATTGGTTTGTCTTGGCCACAACCGAGTTACGCCCAAGTAGTCACGTGTCCTGGACCACCTCCTTTAAATACCACTGATACGGATGGTGATGGTTACGATGACAACATTGATGTATTTCCTGCCGATCCTGCTCGCCATTACGATTATGACATGGATGGCATTAGTAATTTAGACGAAAATGACGATGACGGCGATGGTGTGTTGGACGTTGACGACAACAATTTAGATGCCGACCCGGTCATTAATTTCTATGACCCTTTTCCCGAGGACCCCCTTGAGTGGCTCGATACCGATGGTGATTGTCTTGGTAATAATGCAGATTTAGATGATGACGGTGATGGTTTTGCAGACACAATTGATCCGTTTCCTTTGGATGGTACTGAATGGGAAGACACTGACAGTGACTTGATAGGTAACAACTCTGATTCTGATGACGACAACGATGGGGTAATTGATTTATATGATGCTCTACCTTTGGATCCAAATGAACAAACGGACACGGATAGTGATGGTGTAGGAAACAACACCGACGAAGACGATGATAATGATGGCATTGATGATATTGATGATGCCTTTCCGTTGTTAGTAACTGAAACCTTAGACACTGACAATGATGGTATTGGCGATAACTCTGACCCTGATAATGATGGCGACGGCGTATTAGATGTGAATGACTTTTTGCCAAATGATCCCAGTGAATCCTTCGATAATGATGGTGATTTAATTGGTGATAACGAAGACACTGATGATGACAATGATGGTTTTGAAGATGGCGTTGACGCGTTTAGAACAGATCCCGCAGAAAACTTAGATACTGATGGCGATGGTGTCGGTAATAATGCTGACAGCGATGATGACGGTGACGGAGTCGTTGATTCTTCTGACACATTTCCACTCGACTCAACTGAATTTATCGATACCGATAGTGACGGTACAGGTAACAATGCAGATACTGATGACGATGGTGATGGCGTTGAAGATGGCATAGATAGATTTCCCCTCGATAGCACAGAAACTATAGATACAGATGGTGACGGTATTGGTAACAATGCAGACTCTGATGACGACGGTGATGGTGTGGCCGATAATATCGATCCTGACCCTTTAAATATTACAGAAGACACCGATACAGATGGCGATGGCATTGGTAACTTAACAGATTCAGACGATGACGGAGACGGCATAGCTGATGGCTTTGATGCCTTTCCTCTTAATAGTGATGAAACACTTGATACTGATGGTGATGGCTTAGGAAATAACTTAGGTGATGCCGATGATGATAACGACGGTATAGCTGATTCTGATGATGCATTCCCCTTAGATAACACCGAATGGCTTGATACCGATAGCGATGGCGTTGGTAATAATACCGATCCTGATGATGATGGAGACGGTACCATTGATAGTATTGATGCCTTTAGACTCAATGCTCTTGAATCCACAGACACTGACGGTGACAGTATTGGTAACAACGCCGATAGCGACGATGATAATGACTTTTTTACTGATGTTAACGATGATTTTCCTTTAGACCCGTTGGAATGGTTAGACACTGACAGTGATGGCGTTGGCAATAATGCTGACAATGATGATGATAATGATGGTGTAATTGATTCGTTGGATATATTCCCCTTAAACAGCGCAGAATCAGTCGATACTGACGGTGATGGTGTGGGAAATAACGCAGATAGTGATGATGATAATGACAGTTTTTCTGATACTAATGATGTATTCCCTCTGGATGTATCGGAATGGCTCGACACAGATCTAGATGGTATTGGCAACAATTTAGACACCGACGATGACGGTGACGCAGTGACAGATAATCTGGATTTATTCCCTTTAAATAATGCTGAATGGCAAGACACAGATGTCGATGGTGTAGGTAATAATGCTGACAGTGATGACGATAATGATGGGGTAAGAGACGTCGATGACGCCTTTCCACTTGACCCTGTTGAAACCAAAGATACAGACTTAGACGGCTTAGGCAATGTCATAGATAACGATGATGACGGTGACGGCGTTGTTGATTTTTTTGACGCGTTTCCACTTGATAGTACAGAGACCACTGATACTGATAATGACGGTACAGGAAACAACACAGACCTAGATGATGATGGCGATCAAGTCGCTGACGTAGACGATGTATTTCCACTCGACCCAACTGAGTCAATTGATACTGATAGTGACGGTATTGGCAATAACACCGATACCGATGATGATGGCGATGGCGTATCCGATATTAATGATCCATTTCCAGTTGATCCCACCGAAACCATTGACACGGACAATGACAACATTGGCAACAATGCTGATTTGGATGACGACAACGATGGGATGAGTGATGAATTTGAAAACACTTATGGCTTTAATCCTATTGATCCAAGTGACGCCTTACTCGATAGTGATTTTGATGGTGTAATTAACGTTGATGAAGCTCAAGACAATAACAATCCATTGATTGATGATTACCCACCAGAAATTTCAGTTCCATCATCATTAAATCTAAACGCTGAGCATATTTTTACCATTCTCACCGAAGAAGCTTTGGTGGCAGGGACAAGTGTTTTTGCTAATGACGGTTTAGATGGTGAAAATTGTTGCAACCTAACGCCTGTGGGCTTTGAACGGGGCTTGCAAGTGTTACAGTCTGGTTCTCATCCCATTTCATGGAGGGCGATTGATAATGCCGGAAATATTGCCTACACCGAGCAAACAATTAACCTTTACCCCTTAGTTAACTTCGAGCCTGATCAGACAGTAGCAGAAGGTGGTACTGCCAATGTGAAAGTGGTGTTGTCAGGGATTGCACCTATTTACCCAGTCATGATCCCCATTGCAGTGGTGGGGGAAGTAGATAACTTAGACTATACATTGGATGACGAGTTTGTGGTGATTGAAAGTGGTACAGTGGGTTACATCAACATTAAGTTAAACCAAGATTTTCAACAAGAAGGTGATGAACAACTGACTCTTGAATTTGGCAATGGTTTGAACGTGGGCGTGCAGCCAACACATACCATCACTATTAGCGAACAAAACGAGGCGCCGCAATTAGCAGTGTTTGTTAAACAGCGAGGTTTGCTGCTATCAAATGTAGCCAAAGATGATGGTAATATTGAAGTCAGGTTAGAAATTGAGGATTCTAATATTGATGATACTCATATTATTGAGTGGACGATTCCCACAGAGTATCAAGCACAAGTCAGTGCGAATCAGAAGGTAGTAGTCATCACCCCATCTAAATTAACATTACCCATTACCAACAGTGATGTTTTAACCTTGTCAGTAGAAGTGACCGATAGTGGTGAAGGCAACTTAGTAAAAACAGAAATTATATATATTCCGATTTTAGCTACCCAACCCGCGTTAACCAATAGTGATGTTGACCGCGATGGATTAACTGATCAGGAAGAAGGTTTTGTAGATGATGATTTTGATGGTCTACCAGCATTTATGGATACTTCAGACGTTGCTTATATCCAGCCCAAACATGTTAACTCTGCTATCACCAAGTTTGTCGAGACTGAACCAGGTTTGCAATTGAAGTTGGGTAAATATGCAAGGTTACAACAGTCAGATGGCGTAATGATATCTGAGCAAGAAATTATAGCGACTGGCTTAATAAGCGCTGATGAAATTAGCCATCAAGACGAGTATTACGATTTTGAAATAAGTAACATTCTGCCTGTTGGAAGCTCAGTAAATATCGTATTACCTTTGCAAGATAATATTCCCGAATACGCTGTTTATAGAAAGTATACCAATGAACAGGGCTGGCAAAACTTTATAGAAAATGCAGATAACAGCATTGCCTCAACGATCACTGTTAACGATGTATGCCCTGCACCTGATAGCGAAGTGTACCAAAATGGACTGAATCAAGGTGATAACTGTATCCGTTTAACTATTAAAGATGGTGGTCCCAATGATGCCGATGGCATAGAAAACGGTACCATTGATGATCCCGGTGGTATAGCGGTGGAATCGGTTGATGAAATTATCAAAGTCACTGATCCAGAAAAAAGCAGCAGTGGTGGAGTGTTAAGTTTATCTCTTTATTTACTTTTAATATTGCTAGGTTGGCGCGGTTTTATGACTTATTTGAGATACGAAAAATAAATCATTTACGCGTCTTAGAATCTATATGTCTAATCGCTAACCGTTTTTTTGTGCCCGAAGTTTAATAATTCCGTCTTCTTCATGCATTTTGGGCATGTTGAGCTGTTTGAATTCTGTAAGCCAATGTTCCACCATCGCTTGGTACTGAGTGGATCCCTTAAAAGCGAGGGCTGCGGACTTTAGTTTTTCAACTAATTGTGCAGAGGTGCCATGTTTTGAAACAGCCAAATAAGTGGTGGCTAGTTGGTACTGAAAGACCCTTGTGATATCAGTACAGGGTTCGTCAATTGTCAAACATATAATGTCGATACCACCATCAGAAAAAAATAAGTAGTCAACTTCACCCGCTAAAAATTTCTGTAGTACACCCTGCCATGTTGATGAGGTAACAGCAATATGACCAGCGTCAATGATCACTTGTTCACGAAAATCTTTTGCAAGGACTGCAATCCGACTATGAGCAGGCATTTGTTCTAAATTTGAAATTTTGCTGTTGTGCAGCAGTGACTTGCGTCCAAACACAGCGTAAGCATTCTGCGTTATTGGTGATATCCAATGGAAGTTATCTTCCCTTTCTGCTGTCCTCGCTAAAGAAAAAACTAACACATCAGCTTTCAGTTCACTTTCAACTAAAATACGCTGCCAAGGAGCTGCTAATATCTGCTGGCGTAATCCTGCCTCAGTTAGTATGCCTTTTACTAATTCAACTGCGTAACCGGATGGGTTACCCCGTTCATCGTATAGACTAAACGGTGGTTCAAGGTGAGTGAGTACCCAAATTTGATTTGCAGCCGATTGGCTACTATCGATTTCCCCAAGGCTAATTACACCTTATGTAACATTCGTATTCGCTTCTAATAATTGTAGTTTTGGTAACCATTGGTCTACTAACTGACTAAATATACGGGTCTTAATAAACTGCTCAGCAGCATTGGCTAGTTTTAGTGCATGTTCACGATTTTTGTCAGTTTTTAGCATAGCAAGATAGCTGAACCGAATATCATGAGTGTAGATTTTTTTAAGCGATTTACAGTCAAAACCGGCAGATTTACAAGTAACAGAAACACCTAGTTCAGAGACAAATACAGAGGAAACTCTACCTTTTAATACGGCTTTTAAGGCTTGTTCCCAGCTATTAAATTCAACTATGTTCTTCACCCCATGCTGACGCAGAATATCGGCTCGGTAATCGCCACGTAAAACAGCAACTGATTTTAATTTGTCGAGTCTTCCGAGTTTGACATCATTTAGATAATCAGTGTTTTTGGCATCTGGATTTAGAGGTTCATCTTGCAAAGAAAAAATAGCGATGACGTTTGCTGACATCGGTGCAATCCAATAGAAATCATCTTCTCTTTCTGGCGTGCGTACTAGGCCAGTTGTGACCACAAGTTCGTTTTCATTCAATTGTTTGAGTAAACGAGCAAAGGGTAATGGTGTAACAGTGGGGTTGTACCCAGCCATATGAAATACACAGCGGGCATATTCAACCGAATACCCCGAAACCCGCCCATCATTTTGTATTTCACTAAAAACAGGGGAAGGACTAGTAAGTAACTTTAGAGGTTGTAATGTCTCTTGAGCAATTGGAATAGAGCAATTAAACAAATAAAAGCTAAGTCCAAAAAAACACAAAGTTACTCGTTTCAAATTATTTTACTCATAGATACGAGCAAGTCACCAACAGACTTACTTTTCTGTAAAAACGGTACGATTAATATGTCTCGTGTTCACTAAGTATACCAATGACCCAATGTGCTAGCTAACGTTTCAATTTTCGAGGGCCTTCATTGCTACAACGTTTCGAGCAATACTTCACTTCATCCCAACATCTTTGCCACTTTTTACGCCAATTAAAAGGGCGAGCACAAACCGGGCATATTTTGCTGGGTAATTCAGACTTCTTCATTGCTCTCTAGTGCTTTAAAAAATATCTGACCGTCGCGCTGGATAGCTTGGCGTTTTTCGTCGGTCATATTATTAAGTGTGCGATAGGGCATACCTAAGCGTGGGTTATTGCCTAGTTTTTCCTTGTTTCTGTCTAAAAAATCCCAGTATAAATAGTTGAAAGGGCAGGCTTGGGCGCCATTTTTTTCTTTGACCTTATAGTGGCAATTTTGGCAGTAGTTCGACATTTTGTTGATATAACTGCCACTCGCTGCGTAAGGTTTACTCGCAAGTAAGCCACCATCTGCAAACAGTATCATGCCGGTAACATTCGGCATTTCTACCCATTCATAAGCATCCGCGTAAACGATTAAATACCATTCGTTGACTTCATCTGGGTGTAAACCAGCTAACAAAGCGAAGTTACCTAGTATCATCAGTCTTTGAATATGGTGTGCATAAGCGTTGTCTGATGTTTCTTGAATACATTGGTGTAGACAATTCATTTTGGTGCGAGTGTCCCAAAAGAATTTTGGCAGTGAACGGGTAGCTTCGAGAAAATTTTCGCTTTTGTAATCAGGCATTTTTAACCAGTACAAACCACGAACGTATTCCCGCCAGCCTAATACTTGACGAATAAAACCCTCTACAGCGTTAAGAGGCGCTTGACCATTACGATAGGCGTTTTCGGCTTGTTCAATCACTTCTTTGGGAGTTAACAGTCCACAGTTTAGATAGAAACTGATATGCGAGTGATACATCCAAGGCTCACCTTGCACCATGGCATCTTGGTAATCGCCAAAGTGGAATAAACGCTGAGCGACAAACTCATCTAACACTACAAGTGCTTTTTCTCGGGTTACAGCGAAATGAAAATTATCTAGTTTGCCAAAGTGGTCATTAAATTCTTCGGCTACTAATTCCAGTACTTCAGTAGTCAACGAGTCAGGTTTAAATTTGCTAGGTTGGGGAGGTGACATTCCTTTGGGTAACGCCTTACGATTGGCGCTATCAAAATTCCATTTATCGCCCACTGGTTTATCGCCGTCCATCAAAAAATGCCATGTTTTGCGCATTTCGCGATAGAAAAACTCCATACGTAACTGCTTACGACCTTCTGCCCAATTTGCAAACTCTTCTAAGCTGGCTAAAAACCGGTCGTCTTGGCGAATTTCAACAGGAATGTTTAACTTGTCTTGCCAGCTTTGCATTTCAGCCAAAACACGATATTCACCAGGATGGGTTAGCACGATTTTTTGAATGTTTTTTTGTTTGCAAAGCCGCTCAACTTCACCAAATAAACTGCCTTGATTGTTTTCGTCAGTGTATTGGGTGTAGTGAAGGTTAAACCCTTGGGCGATTAATTCATTAGCAAAATGACGCATTGCTGAGAACAAAAATGCGATTTTCTTTTTGTGGTGTTTAAAATAACTGGCTTCTTCTCGTACTTCAGCCATTAACAACCAATCATTGTTTGGTTCGCAATCTTGCAAGCTAGCCAATGAGTGACTCAGTTGGTCAGCTAGGATAAGCCTTAACGTACTCATACTTTACCCGTGATCTCTTCTGGTTGTTGTTTGGACTGAGCGAGTGCATCTAAAGCTCGTAGTCTTGATGCTTTTAAATCAACTAAAGGCTCTGGGTAGTTTTTACCCAATTTAACGCCAGCATAATCTAAAATATTTTGCGGCGCGTCCCACGGATTATGGATGTATTTATCAGGCATTTTAGCCAGTTCTGGGCAGAAACGTTTTACGTAATCCCCCTGTGGATCAAAACGCTGTCCCTGAGTGACGGGATTAAATATTCTAAAGTAGGGCGCAGCATCGGCTCCTGTTCCCGCTATCCACTGCCAACTTGCGCTATTCGCGGCAAGGTCTGCATCTAACAAACAATCCCAGAACCAGCGTTCGCCTTTGCGCCAATCAATCAATAAATTTTTCACTAAAAATGATCCCACCACCATACGTACCCGATTGTGCATGGTGCCGGTTTGCCAAAGCTCGCGCATGCCTGCGTCGACTATTGGAATGCCTGTTTGACCGAGCTGCCAAGCTTTTAGTGATTTATCATCACTTCGCCATGGGAAGTGTTCAAACTTAGGGCTGAAGTTCTTTTGTGGAATGTGTGGAAAATGAAATAACAAAGAATGTGAAAATTCTCTCCAACCTAGTTCACTGAGGTAACAATCTAAACCCACATCTTCGGTGTTGCCGTTTAACGCATGAATCGCGGCGTACCATATTTGATTTGGCGATATTTCGCCAAAATGTAGATGTGGCGATAATTTAGATGTCGCGCCTAAGTCTGGGAAGTCTCGTTTGTTTTTGTACTCTTCGGCTCCATTAGGTAAAAATTCACTAAGGTGTTTCGCCGCACCTTGTTCGCCTGGCGTCCACATTTCTTGCATTGTCGAATACCAGTTGATATCAGGCATCAGTGCAAGAGAATCAAGACCTTTGTCCAACTGCGGTATATATTCAACTTGAAGATTGTGAGGTGTGTCTACGGGCATCCTAGGTGAGGGTTTAGATAAACAACCGCGACGGTAATAGGGTGTAAACACTTTATAGGGTGTCTCGTCTTTCTTTAATACTTGCCAAGGTTCCCACAACAGATGGCTATTGAAACTTTGCACATCTATTCCTGCTTCAACCAATGTTTGTTTCAGCAAGGTGTCGCGTTTTATTTGCCAAGGTTCGTAAGCCCGGTTCCACACCACTTGTTTGATATTGTGTTGTTGAATCAATTCAATGATTATCTTGCTTGCATCGCCCTTTGCGCAATGCAGTTGGTTATCCAATGAATCATTCAATCTACCAAGCGACTTGTGTAACCACCATTTACTCGCTCCGCCTGGTACAAAATTTTCGGGGCAAGCCGTATCGAAAATGTACAGCGGGATGACCGTTCCTCGCTCACTGGCGTAGGTTAACGCTGGGTTATCCCTTAAACGTAAATCCTGACGAAACCAGACTAGAGTTGAGGTGGACATAAAAATTCTCGGGATATTATTAGATGAACTGAATAATACTCACAAAATACGTGTCTAGATCTAAAACTTCTAATTTTTTTGCGTCACCAAGATTAAAAGTGAACTAACTAGTAAATTGAGCCGTAAACTGAATATGAAAAAAAATGCTTACTCTTTCAATACAGAAGAAAAATCGCGCATCATCGAAATGGCTTGGGAAGATAGAACCCCTTTTGAGGCCATCGAGGATTTGTTTAGCGTGAACGCCAATCAGCTTATCGACTTTATGCGCAGTGAGCTGAAAATTGGTTCGTTTAAGGTGTGGCGCAAACGTATGCGTGGCAGGCAAACTAAACATGCTAGTTTGAGGCCTGACGGGATCTTGCGGGGCTATTGCAAAACACAATATAAACACAGGAGTGGCAAATAGTGTTGATTGTTATGCATTGCACTTTACACTACTGCATATTACATCATCACTAAAAGCGCTTGCTACCCTTTTATGCCGATACAGGATGTCATCCAGCACCTACTGAATATACTCGAAATTAAAGGCTTTAAAGCCTTAGTACATTTCGAGCTGGAAGGTGTGTGTGAATTACGCGCCAATCATCAACAACTCGATTATCAAGGTATTAATAAAAAGCTAGCGCAACTAGGCATAGACGGCGAGTTAAAGTCTGAGTATTGGAAAAATCAGTGGGAATTGGTATCGCTTTTTAATGGGCAATCACCCTTAAAAGAAGCGCAAAATTTAGCTAGAGCAATGCAATTACTACCTAGCATTATGTGCCAGCACGGTGCTGACAAAGTCATGATGGTACCGGTAGCTTGGGGAGCTGATAAAGGCCGGTACATATCTGGTTCCGGTGCAATATTTTCACTGGATACTCGGTCTGTGCATATTCCTAATGCCATTCAAATGAACGTGAGTGTTGAAAACCAACTGGGTGAAAACTTATTTGCTCAACCAGGTTTAGGCGAGTGGATCCAGCATCAGTTGTTAGTCAACAGTTACCACTGTTGTCTACTGTTTTTGCCAGAAGAAGACGCTTTTAAACGTTTGGCATTACGTCAGGATTATGGTTTAGATGCAGAGTTGAGTTCGCCCGTTATATTGTCTGGCGGACATCAAGGCAGCATTGCCTTGTACAAAGAAAAAGGTAAACACAATCAGGCTATGGGTTTAGAGCCACTGTTTTTTGCGACTGATAACTCAGTACTTCATTATGCGGGCGATTGGCGAAAAACTGCGCGAATAGAACATAGAATTGGCGCAACCAGTAAAAAATATGATCCTTATTTGAATATGCTGTTTATCCTTATCAATGTGCTTGAAGGGATCGACAAATGGCAATCAGCTGAAACTCTGCCAATATTTGAAGATAGAGCCTTACCTGTGTCGTTGTACGATCAGCCCAGCAAACTGGATGAGCAAGTTAAATTAGGTGCGTTCTCTTTGTTTAAAAACGATAACTGGTTGCTTGAAAAAATTAATGTTTATTGCCAAAACATGCCCAATATTAAGGCAGTAAATTTGGGTGAAAAGATTAAACAAATGGTGCTGAATCGATATCAGCCTTCTGTTGTCAAGTAAGTGTTATTAGCGTTTAATCAATGGAAGTTAGATTGATTCAAATAGATACTAAAAATTAGGAAAGCACGTTTTGCTGAAACAAAAATTGATTACATTAGACAAACCGCCGCTATTGATTGGCAATGATATTGAGCAAAAACGTGCTGAACTCAGGGCTTATTTTGAGCAAACGTGGGAGTTGTATGAATCTCTCTTTTCGCTGATAAATCAGGATGAGGCGTTCCTATTACGTCCAGAACCATTGCGTCACCCGTTGATTTTCTATTTTGGTCACACCGCCGTTTTCTATGTAAATAAGTTATTACTAGGACAATTCATCCAAACTCGAGTGAATTCCCAAATCGAGTCAGTGTGTGCGGTAGGGGTTGATGAAATGTCTTGGGACGACTTGTCAGCGGATAATTATCAATGGCCAAGTGTTGAAGCTGTGTCTGAATACCGAGACCAAGTCAAAGATCGTATCTTGAGTTTGATTGATAATATGCAGCTATCTTTGCCCATCACTCAAGATTCTTTGGCATGGGTTATCCTGATGGGCTGTGAACATGAACGTATTCACATTGAAACTTCATCGGTGATCATTCGTATGCTCGACTCGGACTATCTTACGTCATCTAGCGCATGGAAAAACTGTGAAGAAGTAGGGCAGGCACCAAACAATATTTTACTAAGCGTGGCTGGTAAGTCTCTAGTATTAGGTAAACCGGATTCCAATCAGACTTATGGCTGGGACAATGAATATGGGCAATTACCCATTGCAGTGCGTGATTTTTCGGCCTCACAATATTTAGTCTCTAATCAAGAGTTTATGCAGTTTGTTGAGGCGGGTGGTTATCAAAAACCACACTACTGGACTGAAGAGGGGCAAAGCTGGTTAGCGTTTACCAAAAGTGAAATGCCACGTTTTTGGCGGCGTAAAAACGCTCAATACTGGCAACGGAATCTTACCGAAGAAGTACTTTTGCCTTTGAGCTGGCCTGTTGAAGTCAATTATCTTGAAGCTAAGGCTTTTTGTAATTGGAAAGACGAAAACAGTCAAGATTATGTACGTCTACCCACAGAAGCAGAGTGGCAAGTTTTACGTGATCAACTCCACACAGACTTGGCCGATTGGAATAAGGCCCCAGGTAACATTAATCTCGAACATTTTGCTTCTTCATGCCCAGTGGATACATTTAAACAAACTGAGTTTTATGATGTGATTGGCAATGTATGGCAGTGGACTGAAAGCCTGATAGATGGCTATGAAGGGTTTAAAGTGCATCCCCTATACGATGATTTTTCAACGCCTACCTTTGATGGTCAGCATAATCTGATCAAAGGTGGAAGTTGGATTTCTACCGGCAACGAAGCGACGAGGGATTCGCGCTACGCGTTCCGTCGACATTTCTATCAACATGCTGGTTTTCGTTATGTGTCTAGCAAAGTTGCCGAGGTGCCAATCTCAGCAGTAACTCAGTGTGAGATGCAAACTGATATTAGCCGTTTGTTGCACCATCATTATGGCAAAGCCAGTTACCAAGCGGATCACGATCTGCAGCAAATCTTAGGGTTGCTGCAACCTTACTTGACTCCTGAAAGTAAAGTACTTGATTTGGGCTGTGGTACAGGGCGCTTAGCCTTTGATTTAGCTCAAACTGTTGGCCATGTTGACGGCATAGATTTTACTGCAAGGCACATCCAGCATTGTCTTAATTTAAAGGATCAAGGCCAATTACGTTATGCCATGCCTACTCAAGGCGATATTTTTGATTTTCATGAGGTGACACTAAATACATTAGGTTTTGAGAAATCCCCCGAAAACCTATGTTTTGCTCAAGGTGACGGACACAACTTAAAGCCGCAGTTCAGTGGTTACGACTTAGCAATATGTCATCGTGTTATCGAATACAGTTACCATCCAAGCGTGTTGTTAGAGCAACTCAGCCAGCGGCTGAAGAAAGGAGGCGTTCTAGTGTTAGGTAGTAGTTATGCATGGGATTTGTCTATTACCGACAAACAACATTGGATAGGCGGCTTTAAACGTAATGGTGAAAACTTGTGTAGCCAAGCGCATTTAACTGAAATTATGTTAAGCGAGTTTGATTTGTTGCAAGAAACCCAAGTGTTGAGCCAATTTGAATTAGATCAACGGACTAGCCAAACTGCCAACAACCATATTACTATCTGGCGCAAACGAGTTTAAATCACTGGATAGTTGTTTTGAGCAAGAAAATTGTTATCGCGGGTGCAGGTATAGGTGGTTTGTGTGCAGCTGTTGCGTTAGCTAAACGTGGCTTTGAAGTCGTCGTCTACGAACAAAGCCAACAACTTGGTGAAGTAGGGGCAGGTTTGCAACTTAGCCCCAATGCTGTACATGTTTTACAAGCGCTTGATATTGCTGACAAAGTTAAAGCTAAGGCGTTTCGCCCCAAAACAGCTGTCATGCGTCACTTTCGAACAGGCAAAACTTACTTCACTGTGCCGTTAAGTGATGTAGCCACTGAAAAATATGGCGCGGACTATTTACATATTCACCGAGCAGATCTACACACTGTTTTAAAGCAAAGCTGCGAAGAATTGAATGTGCCTATTTTCTTAGGTCAAGCTGTTCAGAGTTATCATCAAACCCCGCAAAATTTAACTATCCAACTGGCAAACGGTGAAAGCTTAGAGGCGGGCTTATTAATAGGTGCTGACGGCATTAAATCAAAAGTCCAAGCTTGTATGTTTGGGCAAACCCCCGCTCAATTTACCGGACAAGTTGCTTGGCGCGGTGTGGTCGAAGCCAACAAACTTGCCAAAGGTTTAATTAAACCGAATGCCAATTTATGGGTTGGACCGGGCAAACATTTTGTGAGTTATTACCTGCGTGGCGGCGACCTAGTTAATTTTGTAGCGGTGCAAGAACGTAGCGATTGGCAAAAAGAGTCGTGGAATGAACCGGGTGATATCAACGAGTTGCGCGACACATTCTCTGGCTGGCACCCAGAGGTCACTGAGTTATTAGCTGCATCCGAACAATGTTTTCTTTGGGCTTTATTTGACAGGCAACCACTTGAACAATGGACAGACCAAAACGTTGCGCTTTTAGGCGATGCTTGTCACCCTATGTTGCCATTTTTGGCTCAAGGTGCAGGTATGGCCATAGAGGACAGTTATGCTCTTGCGCATTGCTTAGCAAATAATAACAACACAATTGATGCGCTAAAAACCTATCAAGATATTCGTTTAACTCGCACTAGAGATATTCAACGTGGTGCACGTAAAAATGCTAGTTTGTACCATATGACTTCTTCCATTGAGCGAGCTAAGTTGGCGGTATTATCTGGATTATCAAGTATTGGGCTAAGTGATAAAGTGGCAGAAAATAAGCTGGATAGCATCTATGAGTACAATATTGTTGATCGGTTGAATAGCTTACCCTAATGGACTTTAAAAATGCCGAAATAGGCCAAGTCTTTGATAAGTGCCAACCCCTAACAAAAGAAAGATTGTTGACTATTAGGCAATGGATTTACGAGGTGGCGAATAACTCAGATGAAATAGGTCAAATCGAAGAATGCCTAAAGTGGGGTGAGCCAAGTTACGTGACGCATTCACCAAAAACAGGTACCACTATAAGATTATCTCAGCTTAAATCTTCAGAAAAAGAATACGGCTTATTTGTGCATTGCCAAACAACATTAATTGAAGAATTTCGAGTGGCCTATCCTGATTTACGATATGACAAAAACCGTGGACTGTTATTTGATAGTCAACAACCAATACAATCGAAAGTGATAAAACAGTTTATTTATTTGGCGTTGACTCATCACATTCGAAAAAAATAGGTTACTCAATTTTAAAAAATCACCGCCTCTCTTTTACCTTATCATTCGCGCAAAACGCAGCTCCAAAAACAACAGTGATAAACCTCCATAATCCACTCTTATAAACAATCCATCAAATAGCCATTATTGATAAAAATATGAGTAATTTCAAGTTCTTGTCGTGTTCTTGATAGCCATTGTTGCTTCATTCAACTATTATAATTTGACTGGTTTATTTGAAATCTAACCTTCACTATATGTGCCATGAAACGTCAGATTTTACCCAACTTTAAGGAAACAATTATGTCGACTGAAGACTTAAATGACTTACGTATGTCTGAAGAAGTGCGTCCACTTTACCTCGCTGTAAAAAAGCACATTGAAGAGAATGTTATCCCGATCCAAGATGAATTTTATTCAATTGGTGAAAAACTTGCTGATCGTTGGAGTTATTCTGAACGTCAAATGGAATTGTTAGAAGGCGCTAAAAACAAGGCAAAAGAAGCTGGTCTTTGGAACTTTTTCTTGCCCGATGCTGAAACTGGCCAAGGTTTATCTAATTTGGATTATGCCTATATTGCAGTTGAGCTTGGTAAAGCACCGTTAGCTTCTGAAACATTAAATTGTTCAGCACCCGATACAGGCAATATGGAAGTGCTGGAACGAGTCGGTACTCCAGAGCAAAAGGCCAAATGGTTGGCACCATTGCTTAGAGGTGAAATTCGTTCTTGTTTTGGCATGACCGAACCTAATGTTGCCTCTTCCGACGCAAAAAACATCTCAACATTGGCGGTTGAAGATGGTGATGATTGGGTGATTAATGGTGAGAAATATTACATTTCTGGCGCCGGTGATCCTCGTTGCAAGATCATGATTTGTATGGTTAAAAGCAGCCCCGATGCCCCAACACATAAACAGCAGTCACAAATTCTAGTACCATTAGACACCCCAGGTGTAACCATAGTTGGCCCAATGCATGTGTTTGGTCATGACCATGCACCTCACGGTCATATGCACATTAAACTTGAAAACGTACGAGTACCTAAAACTAATATGTTGTTAGGTGAAGGCCGTGGTTTTGAGATTTCTCAAGTCCGTTTGGGTCCAGGGCGTATTCACCATTGTATGCGTTCAATTGGCCAAGCTGAAGAAGCGCTGCAACTCGCTCTTGAGCGTTCAACTTCACGAGAAGCCTTTGGTAAAAAAATATATCAACTTGGTAAAAATGTTGAAGTCATCTCGAAGATGCGTATCGACATTGAAGCTATGCGTATGATGGTACTAAAAGCGGCTAAAGCCATGGACGTATTGGGTAATCAAGAAGCGCGTATTTGGATACATATGATCAAAGCGATGGTTCCTGAGCGGGTTTGTGAAATTATTGACCAATCCATGCAACTTCATGGTGCCACTGGTATTTCACAATGGTCACCACTTTCTGCTATGTATGCAGGCCAGCGTACCTTACGTTATGCTGATGGTCCTGATGAAGTTCATCATATGGTGGTTGGACGAAATGAAGTACGTGAGTATGAGCGAAATAAAAGCTAAGTGATTGCTGCCGAGTGAGTACATAATTATCAAGGGCCGGCATATCTGGCCCTTGTTGTTTCTAACTTTAGGGTTTTGCCCAAGGAAAGCAAAATGAGTAAATATAGTATTGCAAAACAATGTATCGCCGATGCTTTAGCAACAGCTAGCGCGGAAAAAATCAAGCATAACGACGCACTAGAAGCACTGATCATCACTGCTATTGCAGAAATGACAAAAACTGCTGGAGCCACTCGTACTGCCGAAATTATAGATTATGAACTACGTAATATCTCAGGTGTTCTGGATAAAGACTTTTTAAGAGCTAGATAGTACAAGGTTAAAGAAGAAAGTAGTGAATGACTGTTTAGTTGCAGCTGGTTGCTTAAGTGTTGTTACTGCTTTGATACATATCATTAGCCTCACTCCATTTTGAATATACGGATAAAAGTGACTACCAAATAGGCAAAGTCAGCTGAGAAGTGTTTTGATTTCTTGCCAGTTATACCAATCAGATTAAATTTATGATCTAATGGCGACATGAAATATATTTCCCAGAAACAACTCGAAGATAAGCTGAAACCTTTAGATATCAA
>Ga0105350_10000464_pt1 | contig 27302 bp, 23 predicted proteins | sample EN1Hudsemesocosm_FD_83506 | JGI IMG/M metagenome (GOLD analysis project Ga0105350, IMG submission 83506) | Methane-oxidizing microbial communities from mesocosms in the Hudson Canyon - EN1E Hudson Canyon | ecosystem: Environmental > Aquatic > Marine > Cold seeps | place: Hudson Canyon... | reverse complement strand
ACCCACTGGCCAAATGTCCAGACTCCCGCTTTATCACCATCGGGTATTAACTCTGTTAGCAAATTTACGGCAGGAATTCGTAGGTTCCCAGGGTCATTTTTTTTCATGCTGCCCGATATATCAATCAGCATTCGAATATCTGCACCAGGACTAACAATTGACTTAATTTCTTCGGCAGGACTCGTTTTTGCTTTCAGTCCAGTTGAATATAGTGAGACAACCACGCTACTTAAGAGTATCAATAAGACACTAAAGAATAATCTGGATTTAATCTGAAAAAAAGAACTCATACATTCCCCACAACAACCACAAATACTTAGTTAATACAGCCTTAATCTGGACATATTTTTAACAACATAAATAATTTATAGCAGATATTACAATAACAACAATGCGAATTTGAATGTATTTTCTAGCTAAGACTTTCTTAGTACTTGTTTTTAGTCAGTTTATTGCTTTTTCATGAAAACGACCTAAGCAGGCAGAATACGTCTCTAGCAATTTAAAACGAGGGATAAGCACCCCTTCGGACTCAACCTGCTCCAAAAACATACTTAATGGCCTAACCCATAAACCATATGCTCCATATAACGCCCGGTAGACTACTAAGTAGTCTCCAGTTTCGCTATGCTGACTAAGCCCCAACACCTCATACTTTGGCCCTTTATAGTGCTGGTAGATGCCCGTTTTTAGTGTTTTGTTGTTACTTACTTCCATCAAGCTCGATCCATCCCTAATAAACGCCGCATAACAGACTCTAGTAATATAATGCCGATCATTAGAATATACGCGATACTAATATACAAACCTGCCTGTAATGCTTTCTCTGTTTGGCCTAAAACCCAGTCATATGTCCCTACCAAATAAGCAGGTGCCAACCATAGACCGTCTGCACCAATATTGATGGGGGTAAATAAACAGACAGCTATAAATGTCCTAATCGAACGACGTGTCCGCCTTAAGGTTAAGCTTCTTGTCATTCGCCAAAAAACACATGTTAACCCAAGCGCTGCAATGAGATAAAAACACCAAGCCAACACATAAGAATTATCGTCCATTATTCTCCCCTCTAACGCTTATCTTGTATATTAAAGTACATAATCTTGCCAATCATCTTCATCTACATATTTTTCTGAAATAACTTTATCTCTAACAGATGCCTGCTGAATGTGAATAACCTGGGTATCACCACAAACTAAATGATGCCATACAGGCAAATCCCCACCTTGATATAAAATGCGATAGGCACACGTTTCAGGCAACCAACTCGATACGTCTTCTAGCATGCTTGCATTCAAATTAAGACAATCAGGAACATAATCATTCCTATTTTGATATACACCACAACGACAACTCTCTGTATCAAGAAACTCACAACTGATGCTGGTGAATAATAATTCGTCAGTTTCTTCATCCTGCAGTTTATGCAAACAACATTTACCACAGCCGTCACAGAGAGATTCCCATTGTTCCCTGGACATATCGGATAACGTTGTATTTTTCCAGAAAGCTTGAGACTTACCCATTCAAGCTATCTTTTGGCACATAGCAATCGGCAATTATATCTTCATCTTCACCTGGCGGCATTTGCAAGTAAAAACCTTTTACTGCGATCTCATCAAGCACTTTTTGTGAATCTACACGCGCTAGTTTCTTTTCGGGCGTCAATACCATATCCAGCACATGTTCTGGATGGCCAAATAAAGGCTTTAATGATTCAGGTAATGCCGCTACACCTTCTTTACGGTCAACATAGACATACATTTCCTTTTTCTTCAGGCTTTTAAATACCGAACAGAAGCGCTTATTTCTGGATGTATATTGAGTCATACTGTTCCCTTAAGGCCAGTTTCTGCGTTGATTACGGCTAGCAATTTATCTCCCAGCAAGTCTTTTCTCCAGCCTTGATACATCAAGGGTATATTAACATTTTTATGCCTGTAATTATGGATCACAAACTGCTCTAACATCTTTCTTGAACCCAATAATTGCGCGGCAATACCACTTTGATTCGCCACATCATCTATTACACATTTAAGCTTTTTATATACGTCCTGCTCAAGTCCTTTTACAGGCTTATCAATGAGCATAAAATCTTCGGTTTTGCTACCACCTTCTTCAACACTGACTAATTGCTGCATCAGCAATTCCCCGAATTGACGCAGCGATTTGAACTGTATTCCCTTTAGTTTTTTCAACTGATTAGGGTTTGTTGGCTGCTCCTCAACAATTTTAATCAATAAACTATCATTAAAGACCCAGGGTTTTGGAATATTTTGCTCTATCGCTAAGGTATCTCGCCATATAACCAAACGTTTCAGTAACTTTTGAGACTCTAGCGAAAACTCCCAAGCACCACGAAGTTTTAGGTAGGCCTTTTCAGGTTCTGTCCAAGCATCAATTGTCTGCGTGATAGTAAATGCGACTTCATCATAAACGGCTAATAATAAATTTTTAAGCTTCAGCTCACTCTCTAGTTTATGGAACACTAATAACAAGTATTCAGCATCTTTTGCGGCGTACTCTAATTGACTTGCAGTTAAGGGCCGCTTCAACCAATCAGATCGTGTTTCAGACTTATCAAGCTCAATAGCCAACACTTCAAGCACCAAAGGCTGATAACCCAATGAAGGTCCATAGCCCAAAAACGCTGCAGCTGTTTGAGTATCAAAAACCGCCTGAGCTTGCACTCCTGTGGCATGAAATAGTAACTCAATATCCTCACTCATGGAGTGCATTACTTTTATCGTTTTGTCGCTAGCCAAAAGTTCTGCTAAAGGACTTAAGTCTGCCACCTCGACTGGGTCAATAATAAAAACTGCTTCATCATCTGCTATTTGTATCAAACCCGGTTTTGCAAAATAGGTATTGGTCCGCATAAACTCAGTATCAATAGCAACAACCGTCTTATTGAGCCAGCGTTGCACAAGCTGAGGTAATTCACTTTGGTCTACTATGAGTTGATAACCTGGTTGATCGGCTAAAGTTTTGTCGTCAGCTTCAATCATTCATTGTTCTCATTTATTTCGTCAATTTAAGATAGGTTCTTGAAAGGGATTCTAGTGTCAATCATTTTCAGATAATAAAGGTTTTCTACCCGAGAATGCATGACTCAATGTACCGCCATCGATATAACCCAAGCTACCACCTAGCGGTATACCATGAGCCAAACGAGTCATCAGAATACCTCTCTTTCGCAGAATTTCAGCAATATAATGAGCGGTAGCCTCACCCTCAATGGTTGGATTGGTTGCTAAAATAACCTCTTTAACCCCTAAGAGCTCAGTCCGCTGAATAAGTTTTGGTATTCCAATTTCGTTAGGGCCGCGGCCATCAAGGGGCGACAGACTGCCACTCAGAACGAAATATTGCCCTTTATAATGATGTGACTGCTCTACTGCCAATAGATCTGCAGGAGACTCTACCACACAAACCGTTGTGGCATCTCGACTGCTATCGCGACAGATAACACACTCTGTGGCTTCGCTAAGTGTTTGGCAAGAATCACAATATCTAATTTTTTCAATCGATTCTGCTAGAGACTTTGCCAACCGGCCAGCACCATAACGATCACCGTCCAATAGTGACAAAGCCATCCGTTGCGCCGACTTCTGCCCTACACCAGGTAAAACCCTTAATGACTCAATTAATTCATCAATGACGGAACCAAAACTCATAATTTATGCCTACTACTATTATCTAAAACATCAACACTAAAATGGCATTTTAAAGCCTGCCGGAAGCCCCATCCCTTCTGCTAATCCAGACATTGAGCTCTTAGTTTTCTCTTCAATTTTGCGCACCGCATCGTTCACGGCCGCTGCGAGTAGATCTTCTAGAAACTCTTTATCTTCTTTCAACATGCCATCATCTAACTCAACTCGCTTAACATCATGCCGGCCATTCATCGTTACTTTTACCATACCAGCACCCGACTCACCGACTACTTCTGCATTCGCCATTTCGTCTTGCTGTTTTTTCATTTGTTCTTGCATTTTTTGGGCTTGTTTCATCATATCGCCCATATTTCCACCAATCATAATAGCTCTCTCTTTTACTTAATTAATATCAGTGCTCAGCAGTTACCGCTTTAATACTGTTTTCTATCAGGACACCATCAAATTGTTCGATAATTTTCAATACATAAGGGTCAGCTTGTATAATTTCTTTAGCATACGCTTGCTGCTCTCCTTGCCTCCGCACTCTCCACATCATCGGCGTTTCATGAGCGGCGGTTAAACCCTCTATGATATGCAGCGTTTTATGTTCAATATGGATAGCCAAGACGGCCTCCCGAATTTTCTTTTCATGACTTTCATTCAATAAACGAAAATGGCCTTTTTCAAAATACAAACTTAAACCTGTGTCACCTTGCTCTTGTTTAGGTATTTGGAGAACAGAGTTCAAGGCTAGGTTAAGCGTCATGCCTGATAAGCCAAGTTGAGTTACCTGTTGATTCCAGGAGTCGTCTGAACTTACTGTTTCAGTTTTCACATTGTCACCTTGCTGCTGAGTAGATACAAAAGGTGATATTGGCTCTGATGACTGGCTCAATGACTGGTTAGATGCTTTGTCTGTTACAGGCGCAGAAATCGGCGCTTCAGCCATAATCGTACTTGAAGCCTGTTCAACACCAAAATCAGGCACTTCAGCTATTACTTGAGAGGTAACATCAAGCTCACTACTTTCAATACTTGAATCAACAACCTGACTCTGTATTGCGTCAGGAACAACGGATTCTGCTTCTTTTACTTTCTCCTCAAGTTGAGCAAGCGGCTCAGCGGGTTCGGCCTCAACTAAACCCGTTTTTTTTTTCGTGTCCGATTCAGGTGAAGTTGGGATAACAGGTGCTTCATTGCCTAAAGTTGGTTTATTTTCGTCAGGTGCGGGACTTAATTGAAAGGCAATCATCCGAAGAAGTGCCATTTCCAAACCAGTTTTTGGATCGGGTGTAATCGCTAAATCCTGACGACTAACAAGCGCAATCTGGTAAAAAAGCTGAACATCTTCAGCACATAACTGACTGGCATATTTAACCACCTGTTCTTGGTCTCCCATCGAATTATCTGCAGCACCAGGAACAGCTTGCTCAATCGCTACCCGATGAAGAATCTCAGAAAGGGTCGCTAAGACGGAAGGGTAATCAGGTGAGAACTCTGCCAAAGCATGAACTTCGGTCAACAAGCCCGCGGCATTATGATTAACCAAGCAGTCTAGAATACGATAGATCTTTTTCTGGTCAACGGTACCCAACATTACCGTGACGTTTTCTTCGCTTAAAACATTATTCCCATAAGCAATAGCTTGATCAGTCAAGCTTAGCGCATCTCGCATACTACCATCAGCAGCACGAGCCAAAGCCCATAAGGCCATATCTTCAAATTTAATTTGCTCATCAGTCAATACATGCTGAAGATGCCCTACAATACGTTCCGGCGACATATTTTTTAAATTAAACTGTAAGCATCTCGAAAGAATCGTAACGGGGAGTTTTTGAGGGTCAGTAGTCGCAAAAAGAAATTTAACGTGTTCTGGCGGCTCTTCTAGGGTTTTCAGTAAAGCATTAAAGCTTGATTGAGAAAGCATATGAACTTCATCAATCAGATATATTTTGAACCGGCCTTCAGCAGGTGCATATTGAACGTTATCAAGTAGTTCACGCATATCTTCTACTTTGGTACGAGAAGCTGCATCGATTTCAATCAAATCGACATAACGGCCATCTTTAATCGTTTCGCATGCGCCACAGGTACCACAGGGCTCTGATGTAATGCCTTTATCGCAACTCAAGCATTTAGCAAGAATTCGCCCAATAGTGGTCTTTCCTACTCCACGCGTGCCAGTAAATAGGTAAGCATGATGTAAACGTTGACTTTCTAAAGCATGAATAAGTGCTTGCAGGACATGCTCCTGACCAACCATCTGCTTAAAATTTTGAGGACGCCACTTACGGGCAAGAACCTGATAACTCATGACTGCATCTTATAGGTAACTATTTAGCCCGTATCTTACACCGTCAAGTTAGATGAAAACACACAAAAATGAGACTTAGCGTAAAATCATATTACTGTATGCGATAATAGTTAAATACTTAATTAGCAAAGCGGACACTTACAAGCATTTTTTCTTTATTATTCATCTCCATATTTATCAGATGTTCTATCATTTTTTCAGTTAAAATTGTATTTTTGGGTAACAACAATATTTCATTCTCACTATATATAGCCTTATTCAACACCATATTTTCAATTAACGAGTAGAGTGGTAGTATCATCTCAGATACCTCACTTGATGATTCAACTTCAAGTGTCAATGCACTTAAGGTAGGTATCAAGCTTGTTTCATAACGACACTGATTTACTTGTAGCGCTCGAATGCATTGTTCATGATCAAGAGCGTCACCAGCAGCTATACCAAAACGCAGCTCAGCATAATCTAGAACTAAAGACAGAACCTTTCCTAAACTCGACATTTCCTCGCCGGTCAAACTACTAGGGTACCCACTACCATCAACATATTCTTTCTGCTCATAAAGTACTTGAGCTACATCTTGGAAGGCAATATATGACATTAAGGTACAGGCACTATTACTAGGGTATTGCTGATATAATGCAAACTGTTCTTCAGACATCGAATCTAAGGGCAATTTCAATACATCGTCTGGTACACCAATTTTACCAATACCGTGTAAACGAGCTGCCGTTACCAACACCTGATGATCATAATTTTTAAAGCCCAATACAAGAGACATCTTAGAAGCAATCTCAACCACACTGCTAGCGTACTTCCGCTGGCCTTTCAGTTTGAGGTCTAACAAATTGAGTAGCATTTGCTCTGTCACATCATAACTGTCTTGTAGCTTTTGAAAGGCATGATCTACAAATTGGGCTGACTGCGCCATTTCTCTCTGCTTACGCTCAACATCCTCGCCTAAAAAATCATTCTCTTTCTTAAACCGTTTTAAGGTTCGATTTTTCAGCTTGTTCCTGTGAGTCTGATCCAATGCACTATCAACTAAAGAAAGAAGCTGCTGAACATCCCACGGTTTCGACAAATAACCAAATATCCCCCCTATATTTATTGCTTTAGTCATGGCATCCATATCAGAGTAGCCAGTCAATAATATCCGCTCAGTCATGGGGTATTTATCTTTCACATTAGATAAAAATTCAGCGCCGTCCATACCGGGCATTCGCATATCACTAATGATTAAGTCAACTGACTGTTTAGCCAATAAAACCAAACCTTCTTCACCTCCCAAAGCAGAAAACACAACATAAGGTTTATTACGAAATAAGCGCTTCAAGGTATTTAAGACACTTTCTTCATCATCTACGATCAAAATACGCTTGTTCATCTAGCTCACCTATCAAAAATCTGTTAAAGATTCAAACAAACTGTTATTTAAAACAGTTGTAATATTTATATATTCATTGCCCTGCATATACAATGTTACAGATAATCAACTTTTTGCCTGAATTGAAGCTTACGAGTTTAAACGGGTTTTCAAGTACAATTTTCCATTACCTCTAACTTCTTCTGTTTAGCATCCACAGAAACCACCAATACTTTGATTTTTCGATGACCTTATGGAATCAACTCCGCAATACTCAGTAACTTCACTTTGCTTAATACTCCTTTCATCGCAATGCGCGTCTATACTGTGAGTATGAATTAGTCGATTTACAGCTTTATATCATTGTCATTATTGACAGTATAGTAAATTTAAAACAAATCATATAAAACGTTTATGGCCATCAATTAGGGTAAATGAGCATGCAAAAGTGGTTGCTCAACCCACATATTAAAAGACTACCTAATGGCTAAAATTGATCAAAAGGATACCATGCGGCTGACTGGAAATTAACGGGGAAACTTAATGGGAGTTAAAGCAACACTTTCAAATGGCCTACATAAGGTTATATCTAACAGCCCACCTAAAACGGAAAGGCTATTATCACTTTTTCTTATTACTGTAATCTCGTTGATGAGCGTCGTTATGCTAACTGTCATGACCCAGTACCTAAAGGTTGACCTAACGAAACACTATCTAGAGTCTAATAAACAAAAAGCGATAAACCTAGCTAACCAAATAGAGCGCTTCATTAATGTAAGAGTTATCCAACTACAATCCCAAGTAAAAAACCCTATCGTTCAACAATCCACGATACAACCCGCTAAGAACAAAGGCCTTTTACAGGACTATTTCAACACACAATTTATTATCGGAGAGCAATACCCTCAACGGATTTTTGACTATAAAGGCGATAAAATATTTTGCAGTACCTATATTCAAGAACAACATAAAACACTAGACATCATGCCACTGAGCAAAGCATTAACCCTTCAACGATTTAATAGTTTATATGAACAAGAAACAACTCTGCTAATTAATCTAACTAGCAACCTTAAATATTGGGAAATTGCGCTTCCCATTCAATACGATGAATCGATCAAAGGTATTTTAGTTTCATATATTTCAGTTGCACATATGACGACAACGCTTGGTCTTAGTAACTTTACCGACATACAAATTAGCGCAATAGCGAATAATGACATCTTGATCAAATGGGGCGCAACGAGTATTGACTCTTGGCTCCAACTGCCCAAAGGACATACCGGCATTCAACTAACGTATGGTATCAATGCGTCAACACTTAATGATTCGTTTACTAATGCCCGAAACCGATTAATCATTAGCTCGATTTTTATTGCATTTTTTGCAATAGGGTTTGCCATTATACTGGGCAAATGGTTTTTTGTACGCCCTATTGAACGGCTACAAACTTTTGCAAATGAGATAAGTGAAGGTACGACGCCACATTTAAAAAAAACTAAACGCATAACCATTGAAATCCAACAACTTTCTGACCAAATCGGAGAGATGGCTAAAAAAATCCAACTCAGAGAACAGTCATTGCTTGAAAGCAATAAGATGCTAAAGCGTAATCAAAACACACTGGTGCATGCAGAGAAAATGGCTGGGCTTGGCCAAGTCACAGCGGGCGTGGCGCACGAGATCAATAATCCTATTGGGTTTATTATGAATAATTTAACCATGCTGCAAGAGTACAACTCATTTTTAAAAACACTCATTTCACAACTATTTACTCTAAGAGACAAACTCTCTGAAGAAGAGCGTAACAGACTTCATATTGAGCTTGAAGAGATTGCTATTACCCTGCAAAAAGAAGATTTAGATTTTGTGATTAATGACCTCGACTGCATTACAAGCGAATCTATTGCTGGCGCAGAACGCGTTAAAGAAATCGCTCAAGGATTAAAAGGGTATACTTATTCAGCTGAAAAGCGCTCTTTAATTGATATTAACGAGTGCATTGAATCAACCTTAAAAATGGTTTGGAATGAACTCAAATACCATTGCAGCCTCGTCAAAGACCTTGAACCACTCCCTCTTATAGAGTGTATGGGAGGGCAAATAAACCAAGTTTTGATGAACCTTTTTGTGAATGCCGCACATGCAATGACAGGTAAAAAGGGTCAGCTAAATATACGAACACAACACCATCGAGATAATATCCTCATAAAAGTCTCAGACAATGGTTGTGGTATCCCCCAAGGTAATCTGAAGCATATTTTTGATCCTTTTTTTACCACTAAGCCTGTAGGAGAAGGCACTGGGCTGGGGATGTCTATTTGTTACGATATTATCAAAAACCATGGAGGTGATATTGAAGTGCAAAGCAAAATTGATGAAGGCACCACATTTATCATTACCTTGCCGATACTAAACACGAATCAACACACCATTAGTTAGGTTTTGGTTTACAGATACAATATGAACGGGTATCGCATTATGAGAATTTTTTTTGTATTTTGCGAATAAATCATTCACAGAATAAAAACATTCTGGCAACACATTGATTTTAAATAGGATATTTTAGGTACAAATTTTGCTCACTAGTATGGAAGATTAGGAGAAAATATGAAAGGCGCTATCTTTATAGCACTAAACGAAATGATCGTTGAACAAAAAGGGCTGCATGCATGGCTTCAGATCATCGACCAGGCCAATGTAAATGGTATTTACACAAGTACTGCTAACTATTCAGACGAAGAACTGTTCTCTATTGTAACAGTAATTTGTGACGCCCTTAATTTAGAGCAAGATGTGGTACTAAAACTATTCGGAGAATTCCTTTTTCAATTTTTACACAAAAAGCACCCTATATTTGCCGACAACAAAATCAGCTTTTTCGAATTTATTCAAAGTATAGACGGCGTCATTCATGTTGAAGTGCACAAGTTAGATGAACATGCACAAACGCCCCGAATTGAAGTAGAACAAGCTAATGAACAGCAAGCGCTGCTAGATTATTATTCACCAAGGATGCTGTGTCACCTTGCTGAAGGTTTGCTTACGGGCGCCGCAGAACATTATGGAGTTAATATTTCCATATCACAGACTAGATGCATGCATCATGGTGCTGAAAGTTGCCATTTACAAATAACTAAAATGATGAAATAAAGATGCGTAAAACCAGTTCGACCAACATCACTAGCACTGATGACTATAAGCGCGCATACGAAATGCAGAAGCAAGCACGTGAACAGGCAGAACAATTGCTCGAACAAAAATCACGAGAGTTGTTCTTAAAAAACCAGTCATTAGAGCAAGCTTTTGAAAAATTACACATGCAACAAGCTCAATTTATTATCCAGGAGAAGTTAGCGTCTATAGGTCAACTAGGTGCCGGTCTAGCACATGAACTCAACAACCCAAATGCGTTCATCCATAATAATATTGTTACCTTGAACGAATACCTACACCAAATAATTAATGGCATGGATCAATATCTTGAACTGATACAAGAATTAAGACAAAGTCTTACTCATCAAGAAAAAGATAAGGAGATTGAGAAAAAAATTTCAGATATAAAGTTTCTATCAGATGTAGATTATATACGTAATGACCTACCCGCAATCATTGAAGAGACGCTTAACGGCAGTATACGTATCAAGAACATAGCCAATAGTTTACGCTGTTTTACAAACTCTGATATTTCTACCCAAAAGACCGTAGATATTAACGAATGTATTCGGAAAATTTCTCAACAAATTCCTACCGAACAAAAACAAGAAGTGGAGATAAACTTCGCCTTAAATTCACTTCCTGAGGCTAATGGTACGCCCATATTACTTAGCCAGGCTTTCACCAATATTATAGTCAATGCCATTGAATCCAGACCGAAGTCTAAAAATATTCTTGTAAGCACCGGTTGTAGAGAGGGCGTAATACATATTACCGTTAAAGACGATGGTATCGGAATTGAGAAAGAAAATATTGAAAAAGTTTTCCAACCATTTTATACCGACAAAGAATCGCACAATGGTCTAGGCTTAGGTATTTCACAAAGCATTATCAGCCAACATCAAGGTACTATCAACCTCAGTAGCATAAAGGATAATGGTACTGTAGTAACGATAAAGCTGCCTTTAAACACAGCATAAAGAGGATTCAATATGGGCCAGATTTCCCCCATAAAAACTGCAAATGTACTTTTTGTTGATGATGAACAGAGTATTCTCGAAACGCTCAAACGCTTTATGCGTAATAGTCAGTATCAATGTTTTTATGCCAATAGTGGCCATGAGGCACTCGAAATCCTCAAAAATGAAGTCATTGATGTCGTGGTTTCAGATATGAAGATGCCTGAAATGACGGGAGAAGAACTGCTTCGTGAAGTGTCTAAAACGTACCCTGAAACCATTCGTATTGTACTAAGTGGATTTTCAGAAGATGAACTTGTTATGGCGGCTATTAATGAGGGGCATATATGGGGTTTCATACATAAACCTTGGAATAACGTTGAACTTGCGCAGTCAATTGACCAAGCTGTATTCACCCAACAGGTCATTGCTGAACGTGCACTGCTAAAACACACTTTAAATCAATATCAAAACCAGCAAAAGGAACAGTTTCAAGGTTTTATTGGTTCATCTATTAATATGCAGTTTGTTTACAATGCCATCGAAAAAGCCGCACCTAGTAATGCGTCAGTTCTGATCACCGGGGATAGTGGTACAGGAAAAGAAGTCGCAGCCCAAGCCTTGCATAATTTAAGCAAACGAACTGAAGGCCCCTTCATTGCAATTAATTGTGCAGCCATACCGAGTGAGCTAATGGAGTCTGAAATTTTTGGTCATATCAAGGGCGCTTTCTCGGGTGCTATTAACCAGAGAGATGGGGCCGCAAGCCAAGCTAATGGGGGAACATTGTTTCTTGATGAATTAGCTGAGATGGATATCAGCTTACAATCTAAGCTACTTCGCTTTATTCAAACAGGTACCTTTCAGAGAGTAGGCAGTGGTCAAGTAGAAACGGTTGACATTCGTTTCATCTGTGCAACTAATAGAGACCCTATTGTGGCGATACACGAGAAAAAGCTTCGTGAGGATTTATACTATAGGCTGAATGTTATATCACTCAATTTGCCCATGCTTAGACAACGTGATAACGACCCCTACTTACTAGCACAAGCCTTCCTTACAAAGTTTACTCACCTTGAAGATAAAGTGGTGGTTGGTTTCTCATCCGATGCTGAAAAACTTATTTTATCTTATGAGTGGCCTGGTAATGTCAGACAGCTTGAAAATGCCATTCACAGTGCGGTCGTCATGTCTAGCAGCCCACTAATCACTGACCAGTGCATTGCAAGTGCGCTCAATTTGCGCCTTAGTGATCTCAAAATGGGGGTACAAAAAACGACAAACCACACAGCAGAACCTGATACTCAACAAAACCCTCATATAGCGACTGCTGAACGACGAAGCTCAGAACAACGAGAAAATTCAACTGAAGTAACTCACATTGAGCCCTTATCAAAAATAGAAGAACAAGCGATCAAACAAGCAATCAATTATTGCGAAGGTAATGTGGTACGCGCAGCAGGTTTATTACATGTCAGCCCGTCTACATTGTATCGTAAAATACAAGCCTGGGAGTAATCGCCCCAAAGGCAGGTATAGCCTTCCCCTACCCTCTACCCTCAGCCATTCCTTTGAATGGCTTTTTTATTATTAACCTAGTTTGGTCTCAATATTGCAACTACAGCTATATGTAAACATTCATTAGTGGTAAAGGCAGTGAAACCAATCATGAACGATAAAACTTCAGCTTTTTCAGACTCATTACTTAGTGCAATTCCTTGGGTGATCATCAGTAAGCTGTTGCTTTTTATAGTATATTTCTCCATATCAGTACTTACTGTCAGGTACCTAGGAACGGAGGACTACGGTATTTATGTTATTTGCAAAAGCATCGCAGAAGTTCTTATTTTGGTTTGCACTTTGGGAATGACGGGAGCCTTCATGCGCTTCATCCCTGAGTTAATTTTACTTAAAAACAAAGCCGGTATTAAACGGTTAATACTGAAAGCAAGTAGCTTACAGTTAATAGCATTTATCGTAATAGGCAGTGGCCTATATTTAAGTTCGGGCATGATAGGATCCTATTTTTCTATCGCATTCAATGGTGCGCTTTTTTTCACTTTGCTACTAGTCATCTTTGAACTCACAAAAACCAATGTAAACGCCATACTAACCTCTTTGTATAGAGCGCGTACCTTAACCCTCTTCTCTACTATTAATGGCATTTGTTGGATCACATTTCTCTATATTTTCTTAGAATATGATCCCTCAGTTTCTAATGCTCTTTTTGCTCCCGCCTTGTCTTACGGAATAATTTATCTAATTGCTGGATTGGCGATCTATCAATATCTGAACTCTTTAAATTGGAAATCACCAACTTATTCGCTTGGTAAAAAAAGAGTATTAAAACATTCAAGCTCAATAGCTGCTTCAATGCTGGTTAGACTGATGATGTTAAAATACACCGAACTCTTTTTTCTTGGCGGTCAACATGATGCTGAAACTGTTGGTATGTACGATCTAGCGTTTTCTCTCCCAATGATGGCGATTGTGTTCATACCAGCAGCAATTCAAGACTTATTTGTTTCCGGTTTCTCTGAAGCGTATGTCAAGGACCATAACGCCTTACCCAGACTCATCAGAGCGTTCTATAAAATACTCATTCTATTAACTGTCCCTATAGCGACATTCGGTTTCTTTTTTGCACCCGAGTTCTTAATATTTAGTTATGGGCCGTCATTAACTAAAGTCGCAGAACTATGTTCAGTCTTTTGTTTAATTCACCTCTTACCGCTAATTTCGATGCCATTGTCGATGGGAATACAAGCGAAAGAAAAAGTGCTTAATATGTTCCCGACATTGCTAATGCAGCTGGGGGTAAATCTAATCTTAGACTACCTGTTTATCGTGCAATTACAGTGGGGTGTATGGGGCGCGCTCTGTGCCATTTTTCTCACATTCGCACTTACCATTCCGGTTCGTCTATACGTAGTAAATAAAGTTTTAGGTGGGATATATTTTCCGGGAAGATTTTTCTTACGGATATTCGGAATATCGATGATCATTGGTTTTAGTATCCAATATTTTACACACAGTCCAAACATAATAACACTCCTAACACTCGCACCCTTTTATGCTATCGGAATTACCATTGCTATCAATCTTTTAGGGCTATTAACAGACGAAGATACCTCTGACTTAAACATGATCTCAAATGGAAAATTCAGTACATATATCAATTTTTTTAAAGAACGTATTTTTAAGTTTTCCTTACCAAAACCAAATACTAAACAAACATAGGAGATTACCCCATGTCGACTACTAGAATTTTGCTAGGTGGCGTTCCTTTCGGATGTAACAACATAGGAGACGAAGCAATCCTGGAGCGTATTGTTGATATTGTCAGGTCTGTCTGCCCCGAATCAGACATCACGGTAAGTACCGGAGACCCGATAAATACAGCCCAATTACTCAGTGTCAAAACATGCTCACTACACAGTGGTTTTTCCGAAAACAGTAATGATGACACATCCTTTTTAGCCACATTATCCAAGATGGATATTTTCATCTGGTCAGGTGCAACGGGCTTATCAGACTATCCAACTACAAGCCTGTCCTGTTTAATAGCAGCACAAAAACAAGGCATCAAAACAGTCGTATTTTGCACCGGTATGAATGACACACTGAACCCGGCTCACTTTACGCTTTCAAACGGTTTGAAGCTCACGCTATTAACCACACTCAATAACTTAGTGGCGAACCAAATTGATTTCGTCAGAACCTATGAGCTAAGAAAAGAACGTCGATTACGACAACAGTTAAAAGTTGTTTTAGATAATTGTGACCTAGTGATAAATCGCGACGTACAAAGCAAAACACAACTAATGCGTTCCAATCTCAAAACACCGCCTTTAGTTGCTGCTGACCCTGCTATTACATTACCGTTACAGGCGCCTAATGACACAATATGGGGCGAGAATATGATGAACACCATCAACACAAACGCTAAATTAATAGGTGTTTGCATCTCATCTCAACAGCAAATTTCTGAAAACACCAGCTTTGCTCGCTGGTTAGATGACATAACTTCACACTATGATGCCAGAATAGTATTCATACCCATGAATCCCATTACAGACTTTGAAGCAATGGCAGATATCCGTGACAAGATGTTTAACAAAGACAAAACCATTATAGCTCGGGGCTCAAGTGACCCGTGTGCAGTCGCTGGCCTAGCCGAAAAAATGGATGTCATTATCAGCAGCCGACTTCATCTTCTTATTTTTGCTTCAATCAGTGATACCCCCTGTATTGGCATAGGAAGAGGGTCAAAGGTTAGTAATTTCCTATCTGAATTTGGCTTTTGTACTGCCGGCACCACAGATAAAATCAAATACGACCACCTTAATATAGAGCTCGAAAAGTTATTCAACGAAAAGGAAATATACCAGGAAGTCTCTAGGTTAGTTCGACTTCGTATGCACGCAAGGCTGAACAAAGGCATCGAAGCTCTCTCAGAGATCATTAATCCAGAACTAAATCACACCGCTGTTACAAAGTGATGTGTTCGTTTTTAACGCTACTAATATGTATGAGGTTACCTTAATGACTATTCTAAGCACACTCTTACCCACAGAGTTAAAACAAACTATACGAGCGCTGTTATTTTTACCTCGCAGACTGAATGAGTTATTAAGTAATTACTTTTACGATATGCAACGCTTCCTCAAACATTCTTCTGTGTTGCAGTTTTTTGATTCTAAGCAGCAGTTACTATCCTGGATAGACGCTGATCTGCATAAAATTGAAAAAGCACTTGCTCTCAGTGAACCCAAACCAGGTTTTGGCCAGGGTGTCGCTGAGCGCTTAGTGCGACAAATCCTACTCTATGAAAATAAGTATGGTGACAACCCATCGATTCAAACCAGCATTGATGTACTGCGGATCTATAAAAAGTTTAATCTCGAGCATGAGGTTATTTACACCAAACTATTTGAAGATATCGAACACTTGAGCCACTTACATAAAAAAGCACACGTCAATGGCGGGTATGATGAGCTTAGTAAGCAGTCATGGCTGGATGCTGCACGCCAGGATTTAGTGCCGTTTTTTAAATCCAGAAGAAGTGTAAGAAATTTTTCAGATCAAGAAATTGACTTCACCTTGATAGAAAAAGCCGTTGAGATGGCGATGTATACACCCACAGTATGTAATCGACAAGCCGTGAAAGTACACGCTTTTACAGCAAAGGAGTCTAGAGAAAGAGTACTCAGTTGTCAGATGGGAAATGCCGGTTTTGGTCATCAAGCAAAATCAGCGCTTGTGATCACAGTAGACCGTGAATGTTTTTTTACCGCAGGTGAACGTAACCAATGTTGGATTGATGGCGGACTTTTTTCTATGTCCCTTGTTTATGCCTTGCATTCTTTAGGCTTAGGCACATGTTGTTTAAATTGGTCTGTCACCAAAGAACGAGACAAAGTCCTCCGCTCAGTGATTGACATCAAAGATAGTGAAGCCGTCATCATGATGATCGCTGTAGGACACTTAAAAGAACACTTCAAAGTTGCAAAATCTGCTAGAAAATCTATAGAGCACTTTCTATCTTACGAAAAACTAAAGTGATTTGAATTACCTTTCTGCTAAGCATTTTGCAGAATACGCTCTTGCAAAATGCGAACTGCTATTTATCAATAACAGAAAAGTGGAATTTAAACCTTATATTTCAGTAACTTAATTAGTTTACATTATTTTTAAAACCTTGGCCGAGCACTTGCAATACTCATAGTAATGAAATCAATAATTGCTGACATGAGTTATTTGGTTATGGCTACTTCTCAAAAAATTATTCACGTGGTACGTCGCTTCTCAAACGAAAATTGGGGAAGTACAGAAAACGTTGTTCGGCATACCTCGCAATCGTTAATCAAACAAGGTATTGCGACGTCAATATTATCAACTAGTGCCTTATCTCACACTGGCTCAGATTATGACTGTCATGTCGCAATATCACGCTTCAACTATTTATACCCTAGCTTCGGTTTAAGTCAAACCAAGAAAAATAGACTCGACCTTAAAGGTGGCAACCCTTATTCTTTGGGTTTATTCAAGGCCTTAATGAGCCAACCTTGTCGTATCATTCATTGTCATACCCAGGGTCGATTGGCTGCTACCGCTCGAATCGTTTCACAACAACGTAACATCCCCTATATTGTAAGCTTGCACAGCGGCTTAGCAACGATCCCAAAATCAGAGATGGACCAACTTTCGAGTACCACCAAAGGTTCACTTAATTATGGAAAATTGCTCGACATCGTCACCCGTCCTGACCGTGTAGTTAAAGATGCATCAGGCATCATTTGTATCGGCTATGACGAATTCTTATCCATAAAAAAGCAGTTTCCCTATAAACCCTGTCTCTATTTACCAAACGGGGTAAATATCGATAACTTCAAGGCGCCTGCAAAAAATGTAATCAGGGAACAGTACAACATAGATGCAAACAGCAAACTAATTCTCTGTGTCAGTCGAATAGATACGCAGAAAAACCAAATGCTGTTACTGGACTTACTGAATGACTTAAATAAGTACGAAAAACAAAACTACCACCTTCTTTTGATTGGTGCGCTTAGCAACCCAGCCTATTTTGATGCACTTCAAAACAGAATTAATCAACTCCAGCTTAATAGCCAAGTGACTATTATTCCCGGCTTGGCTCACAATTCACCGGAGCTAGTAGCGGCTTATCATAGTGCCGATTTTTTTATCCTGCCATCAATTCATGAGCCTTTTGGCATTGTCGTACTTGAAGCATGGGCGGCAGGGTTGCCTGTAATTAGTTCAAGAGTAGGTGGACTAAGTAAATTAGTTGAAAATAATTCATCAGGCCTGTTTTTTAATCCTTACGAAAAATCCAGCCTGATAGACACATTTAACCAGCTTAATCGAGATCAAAGCCTACAAAATAAGTTAATTAAAAATGGGCTATACCAGGCTAAGACACATTACTCGTGGGCGAACCATGTAGATAAATTACTGCAATTTTACCAAGAAGTTGAAATTTGGCATCAGAGTCAACACGCCACTAGCTTAACTTGTTAACCATTTAGGAGCGTTTGATCATGTCACCTTCATTCAAAAATACGCAGCAACAGATATTTATTAGCGGCTTAGTTTATGACCAAGGGAAGTCAGGTATTGCCGAATACACAAACCAACTAACGGCCGCCTTATGTAAAAACAATACCCTTACCCTCGCCTTACTTAAGCGCGATATCGTTATCTTCCCCTGTCAACACGAGAATTTAACGATCATCAGTGTATCGAATATCTTTGCAGGGCCCATTATGAATATTATTTGGCACCTAATCATTTTGCCTCTAATGCTGATATTTAGTAACTGCAGTAGTTTAATTTTACCGGCCATAAACAGACGATTGTGTCTCTGGTCTCCTAAACCCGTTTTAGGCGTCGTACACGATTTATCACAATACGCCGTGGACGGTAAATATGATATTTTTCGTACCTTATATGTCAAATTTCTATTACCGCTCGCTCTACCCTGCATTACGCATATTGTCGCGATCAGTCACAACACTAAAAAAGACGTCATTAAATATTGGAAGCTAAGCGATGACAGAGTTTCAGTTTGTTATAACGGTTATGACGATACGCGCTACCAGAATATCCGTCCAACAAACATCTCTCAGGTACTGGAAAAACACGCTATCACTCAACCTTATCTTCTATATGTTTCTCGAATAGAGCACCCTGGAAAAAATCATATACAACTGATTAAAGCCTTTGAAATGCTCGCGCCTGAGTTAAACGCAAACCTAAAAATTATTTTTGCAGGGGGTGATTGGAACGGTGCTGAACAAGTAAAAAAATATGCGTCAAACTCATCACTAGCCAAGCAAATTCATTTCATGGGTTATGTACTAACAGAAGATCTTCCTCCTCTTTACCACGGTGCATTAGCATCGGTCATTCCATCTCTTTACGAAGGTTTTGGGATTCCACTTGTCGAAGCAATGGCTTGCGGTACGCCTACGCTTTGCTCTAACAATTCTGCCTTAAATGAAGTCGCTGCTGATTCAGCGCTAACGTTTGACCCAAACAATGTAGAAGATATGAGCCTAAAGCTCTCGTGTGTTCTTCAGCAGAAACCGCTCAGAAAATTGCTCGAAAGAAAAGGCTTACAACGCTGCCAAGATTTCAGCTGGAATACTTTAGCCACTCATATTGGCTTAAAACTTGAGCAAATTTTATACCCTTATCAAGGCCATCAAAGTTTATAACATTCACAAATTTATAAGTCATTATTAACGGAGTTTCAATCATGAACAATTTTCGCGCAACTGCAAAACACGGTTTTTTTAATATTGATGCTATAAATCCAATAAGAGGTTCAGAGCAGCGCAGCCAACAGCACACCATAAAGACCAAAAAGGGTGACAAGCTGGCTATTTATACTTTTATAGATGCTTTCGGCTGGGAAATTTACCAACAATACGGTTTCTTAAACGAGCTTTTACCTCACTCACGAAAGCTTGAAACTACCTTTGGATTTTCCTCTGCCGCCGACCCTTCAATCTTAACGGGTCGCTACCCCGATGAGCACGGACATTGGTCAGCATTTTATTACTCTCCTAAAACATCACCCTTTAAATGGTTTAAGTGGCTTTCTCATCTACCGGGAAAGATATTTGATCGTTGGAGAGTGCGTCATATCCTGAGCAAGTTAATTGCAAAATTCTATGGTTTTACCGGCTATTTTGAGCTTTATAGCGTGCCTTTTAAAAAGCTACCCTTGTTTGATTATTTAGAAAAACGTGATTATTTCGTTCCGAAGGGCATTTTAAATACTGACACCATTTTTGATTGGTGTGTTGACAAAAAAATACCTTATTACTGCTCAAACTGGCGTCATTCTGAAGAAGCCATTGTGGAAGAAAATAAAGCCAAGATCCGTGAAGGTGAAATCAAAATGAACTACCTATATTTACCAAAATTAGACGGCTTAATGCATAACGTCGGCACACAAAGTGAAAAAGTAAAAGAGAAAATACAATGGTTAGAAAAGCAGGTGTTAGATGTATACGAAACTGCCTGTGAACATTACGAAGATGTTTCACTTTATGTTATTTCAGATCATGGCATGGCCAACGTAACCGGCAGTATTGATCTGATCAAACAAATTGAGTCATTAGGTTTAGAGTATGAAACAGATTATGTTGCTATGTATGACTCTACCATGGCGCGCTTCTGGTTTAACAATGACACAGCCAAAGAAAAAATTATCGCCGCTTTAGAAGGTATCCCAGAAGGAAAAATCATTAGTGATCAGGAACTGAAAGACATGCGAGTCCCCCACAAAGACAAAAAATTTGGTGAGCTATTTTTCCTGATGGATGTTGGTTTGTTAATTAACCCTAGTTATATGGGGTTAAACGTAATACCCGGCATGCATGGTTATCACCCAGGCGATAAGGATTCTTACGCTTCTATCATTAGTAATCGACCTATCCCGGAAAATATCAACGCGATTACTGATATTCGTAAAACCATGGAAGCAGAATTGATGTCAGCCAACACCACACGAAAAATTAATTTTTAGTACCAAAATAGAGAGATAGAGCCACGTCATGAACGCTTTAGAAGCCGACAATCAAGCCCTACCGAGTATTGATCTCAGAATCTTTTGGATCAATATTCAGTACAAACTACTAATTCCTATATTAGTGGGGGCACTTATTGCTGTCGGTTCGTATAAGTTATTAAGTGTTTTAATTGAAAACAAATGGGAATCGAGCACCTTCTTGATTCGTCATTCGAAGAATATGTCTAGCCAGACAGATATTCCTTACCTTTATCTACAAACCGATACCAGCACGGTAATGGAAACCATTTTATTACGGGATAATTTACTGTCGGTAATTGCCCAAAAGGACCTGGATACCACCCCAGAAAAGCTTAGAAACAATATCACCATTCAAAAAGGGTCGAAATCTAAGGTCATTGAAGTCAAAGTTACCTGGAGTGACAGAGAAATGGCGGCCGAAATCGCGGATCTCATTAGTGAAACGTTTCTAGCAAATTACACTAATATCCAAAATGCAGCCGCCACTAAATTACACCAATATTATCTCGCTAAGCTCGAATCTACACAAGGTGAACTCTACGAGTCACGAAGACTAGAAAGACATTTTATGGAAACACAGAATATTCTAGATTTTGTCGCGCAAAAAGACAATCTATATAGGTCAATGTCGACTCTTGAACTGCGACTAATAGATGAAAAAGTAAGAGCGTCGGATATTCAATCGCGTGCTATAAAAGTCAGCCAACAACTAGGTTCAATCAGTGAAAAGACCATCATCTCACAATTATTAAGAACCAATGAAGGCAATAGAACCAAGGAACTAAAAAACCAGCTGGAAGTCCTTAAAAAGCGTTACACAATCGATAACCCAAAAGTTAAACACCTTTTACATAAAATAGCGGTTCTCGAATTAGAACAGGCTTCGAACAAGTCTGATCAACTAAAATTCGACGAAGTAGAATACGGTACAAACCCTGTTTTCGAACAACTCTCGCTTAGGAAACTAGAGCTCGATTCTCTATTACTTGCCAGTGTAGGTAATATAAAAAAGTATCAAGCCAGTCTACTCGATATTTCTGAGAGAATTTCGATGCTGGCAAAACAGGAACAAAATCATTATCAACTACAACAGAATATCACCAGTAATGAGAACCTGGTAAACAAAATAAATGACCGCCTAATTGAAACTAGCCTTGCCTTAGAATCTAACATTAGTGACTTTGATATTTTGGAACACGCACAATTGGCCGAATTCCCAAAACGATCTTATCGAAAAATGATTGCTATCGTACTGGCGTTTCTTGCCACAATAGCACTCACTGCATTCATTATAATTAGAGAGTTTATCAACAATACCATCAAGACCGCCTTCGACTTACAGCATATAAGCAATGCAAAATTCTGTGCCGTATTGCCAGACAAAGACCAAACCAGTCATCAGGTATTCTATTCACAATTTCAATTACTATTTTCCAATACCCACCAAGCTTTTCGTGATAAGAAAAACCATTTACTTACCGTAGCAAGTATCGGCAATGGTGATGGTAAATCATTTATCGCACAAGAATTTGCTAATAGTTTCGACAAACTTAATAAACGAATTCTACACATTGAATCTGATGAATTACTTGATAATGTGCCAGAAAACTCAATCATCAACCAGGTGGTTAATGACGGCGGATCATGTAAGGAAGTCGAGCCCCTAGAATTAAGTCACAACCTAGATAAGTGCTACTTTCAGATAGATCAACAAATTTATCTAGATATACTTCAAGACGAAAACTTACACACCTTCCTAACAAGTTGTTACGAACAATATGACCTTGTTATTTGGGAATTATTTTCCCCGAATACGCACCTACAACTATTTAAAACGATCACCAAACAAGCCGGTTTCAATTTACTCATGGTAAAAAGTCAGAGCACACCAAAAACCGCGCTTAACAACACCCTCAAAATGTTTGATAACTGGGAGATAAATCATGTCGGCGTCTTACTCAACGGTTTACCTAAAAAGTATATCAAGTGTGATGTTTAGTTATCATTCTAGCGCTCTGCTTAGCTACAAACTCATGGGCAAAGTAGCCAAAATAAATATACTTTCACAACTACTCTTTCTAACGCTAGTCATGCTTGGATGTGCATCAGGCCCCCATCAAAATGAAGCAGACTTCCCACTGGAACTTCCGTTTGATGAGAAAAATTCAGACTTTAATGAAATGGATATTCAACAAGACCTGGCGGCAATAAAAAAGCTACACGAACTAGAAACCACCGAGTATAAAATTGCTTCTGGCGATAAGTTTAATATTTATGTCTATAACGAAAAAGATCTGGATACCAAAGAAATTATCGTTAAGTTGGACGGTACCATTACCTGTAAATTAGTTGGCGACATTCAGGTTAAAGGTCTAAGCATACCTGAAGCAACGCGAAGAATTGAACAGCAGCTAACGCAATATATTCACTACCCTAAAGTTTCCTTAATTCCTTACGAGATGAAAAGTTCTAGTTTTACAATAATGGGCAAAGTGACCAAGCCGGGTTTTTATTATTTTGACGGCAGTCTGAAACTCGCGGATGCGATTGCCAAAGCGGAAGGCTTATCGGTCGGTGTATTTGATAACAATACCATTGAATTAGCTGACTTAGAACACAGCTTTGTACGCCGCGGTAATGAAATATTACCGATAGATTTCGACTCACTGCTTAGAAAAGGCGATGCCTTAATGAACATTCCCTTGATCAACGGCGACTACATTTTTATCCCTTCAGCAATGAATCAAGAAGTCTACATTATTGGCGAAGTAGAAAAACAAGGCTACTTCGGGTTTAAACCGAATATGACCGCAGGCCGTTTGCTTGCACATGCGGAAGGTATCAAGAATAGTGCAGGCGATGAGATACTGGTCGTTCGTGGTAATTTACATCACCCCAGAGTATATAAACTATCTCGAAGCGCGATATTAAACGGTGAAACCCGAGACTTCCGTCTGCAGCCTAACGATATTATTTATGTTCCCAAAGGCGTTCTCGGTCATTGGAATGCAATTCTTGCTGAAATAGTACCCACTCTTGAAGCTGGTCTATTAGCATTCGATATGGATTCTGAAATTAGTTTGCGACTAAATAAATAATGAGCGAACTTAAATATCTAGTCTTTTTTGTAGTGCTAATAGTCGGTGTACCTACCGGCTATATGCTAGCGCTTAAATATAAATGGATTGAAAAACTTGTCTTCTTCCTGTTTATATTTTTCACCTGCGAAATGGTTGATATCAACTTTGTATCAATGGAAACCTATCGAGGTACCTCCAAGGGCTTTGAGTTTGGCATGGTAGATATCGCCATGTATATACTACTTTTACTTAGTTTCAAGCGCGCCAAACAATATAATATTGAATGGTTCCCGCCCGGGGCGATCCTGTATATTTTGTATTTTCTGTGCTCACTTATATCCATTATTCATTCTGATATTTTCATCTATTCCGCGTTCGAAATAACCAAAATGATACGAATGTATCTCTATTTTTGGATCGCGTATAACTACATTCAAAACGAAGAACAATTAGAAACATTGATGCACAGTGTCGGTATTATTATTTTTTACATATTTTTCTCAGTAGTGAAACAAAAATACCTCTTGGGTATGTTTCAAGCAATGGGGCCCTTTCCTCATCAAAACTCTTTAACGATGTATATCTCCATTCTCGGTGCACTGGCACTTGCACGCGTGCTTAACCGGTCAAAAATCAGTGTACCCTTATGGTTTTTATTGTTTGCCATGTCTGCTTTTTGTGTTTTATCCACCCTGTCACGTGCCGGATTGGCGCTGTTTGCAATCAATTCCTGCCTGGTATTCTTTGTCTCACTATTACTTAAAAATAGGGGTAGAGATATAGAACAAAGACAGCTTAGAAAGCGTAAATGGGTGATATTAATCATCATGCCCTTGGTCGGTTCAGCTGCGCTCTATAAAGCGTCCGACTCGATCATTGAACGTTTTGCGACCGCGCCAGAAGAGTCAGCGTTGACGCGTATTTATTTGGCGAAAGCGGCTGCAAAAATGGCCAATGAAAATATCTTCGGCGTAGGCTTGAATAATTTCGCTCACAAGATTAATGACCCCTACCCTTATGGGGCGGATATTCCGGCTGAAATAAGTCGTGATAGCACGAAACGCGGACTGGTCGAAACCGCTTATTTAATGATTGCGGCAGAAGCTGGTTGGGTAACACTCGGGGTATTTTTTATTATGCTGATGTATTTCTATATCAAGAATATTATCAATATTATTCGCCTCAAAAATACTGCTTATCGTTATATTGCAGTCGCTCTGTTGGGCGCGCTTAGCCAAGTATATATCCAAACAACACTTGAGTGGGTGGTCAAACAAACCAATAATTTTTATCAGTTGATGTTGGTATTTGCCATTATTTCGGTGATGACAAAAATCTGGAAAAGACAACAAAAGCAAAAAATTACAACACCCTTAACAAAATCAGCTCCCCTCCAGTTAAGTCCAAATAGGAGATCACCTTGTGTCACAACTATCTAGGAAAAAAAGCGAAAAGGATTTAACGAATAGTAAGTTTAAATCTGTCAAACGCTTCCTCTGCTCAGATTATTATTTTGACCAGATGAATCCCGTCGTTAGAAAAAACTTTAATTTCGAACAAACCAAAGAAATCAAAAGTGTGTTAAAACGAGCCATTCGCGTTCCCTCCAAAAAAGTGCTTAACATCGAAGTAACATTCTGGTTTTTTAAACGCTTTTACCTTGTATTTTATTTAGGATTAGACAAACGAGAACCTGTCAATATTGCTATTTCGGGTACCCTAAGTTGGTCGATCAAGTGCTTGCTGCACAGCATAATTACAGTCTTAATATGGGGCTCAACCCTGTTCATCATGTTTTCCGTTTTTTACTACGCAAAATCAACACTGGGTATTGACCTGTTCCCAGACCAGCACCTTGAAGAGATAATTTTAAAGCCACTTAAAGAATAAAATATGCAGCTTTTTCAAATTGCTTAGCAGATTGCAATACCGAGTTAAGCCAGCCCAGCGATTCAACATAAGTAACTGTTATTAAATACAAATATCTTTGGCTCAATTCATGCATTTATCTTTTTATAGCATTTTTACTAGAAGCCTTTTTATAGCATTTTTACTAAAAGTGTTTTACGACACCCGCAATATTGACCAAAGAGACTGACGAGATAGCCTTATGCTTAACACGCCAAAACTCCGTTTATCGGTCAGACTTGATGACCGTCAAAATCAGTTAAATAGTGCTTATGATCAATTCATCTCGATGAAGCATTTTCATTCACTTGATGGACTTCGATGCCTGAGCATATTGGTTGTTATCTGGCATCATGTCGCGGGTGATCAATACCCCATAGATTCAATTTGGCATGCTGGCCACCATGGCGTAACGTTATTTTTTGTGATCAGCGGATTTTTGATTACAACGTTACTGTTGCGAGAAAAAAGTACCTTTGGCGATATTTCACTGCAGCAGTTTTATTTAAGGCGTACCTTAAGAATATTCCCACTCTATTATGCCGTCATTTTGCTCTATGTCATTGTGGTATATCTGATCGAAGGCCCTACAGCCTATGGGGCAGCCTTTTTTGACAACTTAATTTATTTCGTCACTTATACCTCTAACTACTTTGTTGCCTTAAATGGCGACAGGGTTATTTTCTATTTTGCCTGGTCCCTAGCAGCAGAAGAACAATTCTATTTGCTCTGGCCTACGATTGAGAAATGGCTCAATGAGCGAGCATCAATTCTTGTGGCATTATGTTTAATATTAATGGCGCTGTTAACTAAGAATGTAAACCTCCCCATTGCGCCAAATTCCCTGGCCTACATAGTATTAGAGAATGTCGCAATTCCGATATGTATCGGTGTCTTATTAGCCCATGTGATGAATCACAGGACTAGCTTCAAATTAATTTACACCTTAATCGCTCACCGTTTCAGCGCGCTTCTATTCGCTATGCTGATCTGCATTTCGTTAACTCAAAGTGTCATTCCCTTATTGCTTACCTATATCATGATGGCGCTGCTAATCGCCAGCGCAGTGGTGACAAAACATTCGGTCATTTATATTATTCTAAATAGTCGCTTAGCAATTGAAGTCGGTAAAGTTAGCTACGGAATGTATCTATTTCATATGCTTGCTCTGAATGCATTGAGAAGAGTACTACCCATTAGTGAAAGCTTTTCACCGCTATTCGAAGTGTTTTTATTTCTCACCACCAGTGTGCTTACTTTTGTCATTGCAAAATTTAGTT
>Ga0105350_10000454_pt1 | contig 27595 bp, 15 predicted proteins | sample EN1Hudsemesocosm_FD_83506 | JGI IMG/M metagenome (GOLD analysis project Ga0105350, IMG submission 83506) | Methane-oxidizing microbial communities from mesocosms in the Hudson Canyon - EN1E Hudson Canyon | ecosystem: Environmental > Aquatic > Marine > Cold seeps | place: Hudson Canyon... | reverse complement strand
TTGTTACAATTGCCTATATCAGTACAAGTATTGCTATTAAATCGCAGTATTTTATTCTCTTTGCGATTGTCCTTTCTTTGATTTCAATTTTTCTTGGAACTAGTGAGGGTAAAGGTTTTGACACTTCCCATGTGGAAGGTACAAGAGTAGGGTTCTCAACTTTGTTTGGTATTTTCTTTCCTGCTGTAACTGGGTTTACGGCAGGTGTTGCAATGTCGGGTGATTTAAAAGACCCTAAAAAAGCTATCCCTTGGGGAACAATGTCAGCGGTAGTTGTGGGATTGTTAGTCTATATTGTATTGTCTGTATTTATTCATTATTCCATACCACAGGCAGAATTAATCAATAATAATAATGCTTTGGTTCAATTTGGATTGGTTCCCGGGCTTGTAATCGTTGGAATATGGGGAGCAACCTTATCTTCTGCTTTAGGCGGCATATTGGGAGCACCACGTATTCTTCAGGCAATGTCAATCGATAAAATTACTCCAAATATCTTTGGAAGAGGAGTTGGAAATGATAATGAGCCTCGAAATGCCTTGATTCTTACTTTTATTATTGCAGAGGCTGGAATATTAATTGGGGAATTAAATGTTATTGCAGAAATAGTTGCCATGTTTTATATGGCTGCCTATATGTTTATTAATCTTTCTTGCTTTCTAGAACAATGGGCAAGTCCTGATTTCAGACCTAAATTCAAAATATCTTTATTTGTTCCTTTAATTGGAACCATTGCTACTTTTCTGTTAATGGTGCAATTAAACCTAGCTGCTGCTTTAATATCTGTGGCTATAATGGCTTTAGTTTTTATATGGTTGACAAGAAGGCATTTAGAATTAGGTTCAGGGGATGTTTGGCAAAGCGTATGGTCTTCAGTTGTTAAGATTGGATTGAAAAACTTAGGTAAGAAATCAACACACAAAAGAAATTGGGAACCAAATATATTGTTGTTTAGTGGAGGAACAGCTGCAAGGCCGCATTTATTAGGCTTTAGTAAGTCTATTGCTGGGAGAAAAGGAATGATATCAAATTTTGATTTGATTGAAACACCAAGCGCTGAAGTACTTTTCCCAAAACATGAACAAGCAGTCAATGAAGATGGATATGATGATTCTATTTTTCATAGAAAACAGGAATGTCAGAATATCTTTAAAGGTATTGAAGCAATTGCAAGTACCTATGGCTTTTCTGGAGTGGAGCCTAATACAGTAATGATGGGTTGGGCGCGAAACACCAAGCACCCTATTGGGTTTTCTCAAATGACCAAAAAACTGGGGGTGTTGGATTATAACGTATTGTATCTTGATTATGATAAAGAAAAAGGCTTTGGACAATATAAGAGAATTGACATTTGGTGGAAGGAAATAAATCAAGAGAGTGATTTGGCTTTACAATTAGTGAGAATGTTGTTGGCTTCTCCAGATTGGAGCAATACACAGGTGCGTATACTTTACTTAAACAATGACAATAGTCAAAAGTTAATTGTAGAGGACGCTGTTAGAAAAAGATTAGAAGTTTTGCGAGTAGATGCTGAAGTGGAAGTTGTTAATAATGAATTGGAGAAAAAAGGGTTTTACGAAGTAGTTAAAATAAATTCTTTTGAAGCTGATTTGATTTTGTTAAACATTCCTGAAATAGAAGAAGGAAAGGAAAGTACATTTATAGGAAATACAAATGCTTTTTTAGATGTAATGGGCACCACATTATTGCTAAAAGCATCTTCTCATTTTTATGATGATGAAGGATTTGATCCCTTACTTGAAATGAAATATCAAGGAGAAGAATTTACCTCTTTATATATCGAAAAAACAGATGCGGTTGTTCTTGGTTTACCCGGTTATGAATCACTTGATAAAAAAATAACGATAATTGACGATAAAATTCATGCCTTGAATATTGCATTTATAAATCGCGTTTATGATACCTGGTTTGATGTGTGGAGTAGCTATATAACATTATTTAAAGAAAGGTTAGATGCAGAGGATAATCCATCTATTGAAAAAGCTTTAGAAATTGAACAGAAACTGTTAGAGGACATTGTCGATAATCGTATAGGGAAAATAACTGCAGCAATATCGCTTGGAATAGAGTCGCACGTTAAAGCAGTAAGAAAACTCGTAGAATTATCTCCAATTAGCATAGAGAGAATATATACGAAAGAAGAATTGAAGGCGGATCCGAAAGATTCTCCAAAATTAGCGCGATTGAAAAGGAAGTATTCTCGCAAAAAGAAACAAAATATTCGTTTTGCTAAGATTGTACAACATCATTTTGAGAATTCATATTTATTTCATTTTCAGACGAAATTAAATGTGCTAGGCTTGTCTAGTTTTTTGATAAATAAAACGCTAAAAGATTGGTCCATTGATAATGAAAGTGAGATAAATTTAAATGATTTGAAAGAATTACTTTCAGTTCAGTTTAAAAAAGAAAAAAACATCTTTTTACAAGAGCTAAATTCACTGGGAAGAATATTTTGCAACTCAATTACCGTTGATGTAGATAAATTAGATGTTAATAATTTGTCATTAAACCGGGAGGAGGAAAGAGCTGGGAAGGCAATTAAAAATGCATTTCTATCAATTGCTGCATATCCGGGAAACTGGCATTCAAATCAAAAGCACCTTACAAATCAGCTTCTGGTCAATATTCAGTTGACACAATTAAGAAAAACTTTAATACCATTTGTTAAGCAATCTGCAAAAAAGATAGATAAAGGTTTTATTCAGTCATCTCTGAATTTGTTTAATCGTATCGAAGACCAAATAGATAAGATAAACTTAGAGAATCTAGGTGAATTTGAAGCGAAATTATTATCTGTATCCAATACAATAAATGTTGATAATTTGATTAAATCAATAACGCAAAAAGTAGATAAGAGTGTCATCAAATATTGTGATAGCTCCGAAGTCCTTTCGGCGAAGCAGATAAATGAGTTTGAAAATAACCAATATGATTTATCACCTTCCAAGATAAATGTGCGGAAAGTTTCAGGGCATTTAATAGAAAACGAGTTGGTTAGTAAAATAAAGGATGTGTTTCAGTTGGCACATAATGCAGTGAATTCTGAAGTTATAAAAGTTGAAAATACACTCCGGTTATTAAAGTTTACGCTACAAAACATAGAAAATGAAAGCGCCAATTCGAATGAAATAACTGAAAAGGTAAAAGAGAGTTTAACAGAAGCGAAAGAACATTTAGTTACTGTTCAAACAAGATTGAATGGGGACATTAAAACAGTCTTAGATTTATTTAATAAAATGCTGAAGGATGAAATAATAATTTCTAGAGCGGATACTTTGGATGGTATCATTTTAAGAGAGAAAACCCGAAAAGGAGCAGCAAAATATTTGAACAACTTAAAAAGTCGATTTGAAAAGATTAACAATGGGGTAGATAGGTTATTGATTAAAGCACGAGATCTTTTTGCAATAACAGGTTATCAGTACAGAACAAAGTCAGTTCAGAATCCACACAATAGATTAGCCGATTTCATGGATACGGTTTCTTTAAGTCCTACCCTTGAAAAACAATTACCCTTTTATTACAAACAACTGTTTTTAGGAAAGCATATTGCTCCGGATAAGCCATTGCAGAACCGATTATCTGAACTTGAAATGGCACGAAAATCAATTGAAAGGTTTAAGTCTGGTAGAACAGGAGCAATTTTATTTACTGGAGACCCATTTTCAGGTAAGTCTTATTTGATGCATAATGTAGTTAATGTATACTGTGAGAAAAAGGTGTACAACATTGCGGCTCCAATGCATACAATTAACTTTTCGGAAAAAGTGTTTGATAATGCATTGAACGTTGCAACTGGAATAGAAGGAAGTTACATTCAAATAATGAATGAACTGCCAGAAGGAAGTACATTGGTATTTGAAGATCTTGAATTATGGTGGACGCGTTCTACAAAAGGAGCTGATTTATTGAATAGAATAATGTCGGTGGTTAAATCTTATGGGCATAAACATTTATTCTTATTTGATTGCAATATCTATTTCTATCAGCATATTCGTCAATACATAGATATTGATTCTAAACTATTATCAACGATTACAGTTTCTCCTCTCAAGACAAATGAAATAAGTGAAGCTGTTATGGATAGACATAGTAGTGGAGGGGTATCTTTCCTATGGAAAGGAAAACCTGAAAAAGAGTTAAAGCAGAGAGAACAAAATCAATTGTTTAAGAAGCTGACTTCAAAATCAGATGGAAATGTAGGGTTTTCTTTTTATATGTGGTTAGCAAACATAAGTTCTATAGAAGGTAGTGTTTTGGATTTGAAAAAAATGGAATCATTAGAATTGCCAAATGTTCTATTATCTGATTGGAATCTAATGTTATTGCAAATTTTACTGCATAAGCAAATTGATTTTAATCAACTATGTTCGGTTTATCACACTGAGAGTTCTGAAAGTATTAACACGACTTTGCAAAGTCTTGTAAGGGCAGGAATTGTATTGAATTCAAACAATCTATTTGAAATATCACCATATGCTTTGCCCTATTTAATTAAGTATTTACGTAAACACCAATTGATAAACTAATGTTATTTGAATTTCAGGACATATCATTTGGAATGTTTTTCCGCTTAATTAGCGCAGCGGTTTCGATTTTTTTATTCTTTTTTATTGCAAAAAGATACCTTACTCCATGGATTAGAAATGAGCGGTTACAAGAGTATTTACGCTTTTATTTGCCACTCGTAAGAAATGTTGTATGGATTCTATTTTGTATAGATTTAGTCTATGAAATTTCATTAATCAATCTGTTTGTATCATTAAGTCTGTTTGGTGTTATAATAGCCTTGTTGTGGCAATTAGTAAGAGATTTTGTGCAAGGAATTATATTTGGCTTTCAAAAAGGAGATATAGTTGGTCAGAGATTAAAAATCAATGATTATTCAGGTGTTGTTTCGGCACAAACAACGACTAAATTACATCTGGAAATAGAAAATGGAGAAATCATCCAATTTCCTTATAGCAAGGTAACTTCACAGTTAATGTCGAAACCTACAGTAGCAGGACACCTTAAAAGTTGTAGTTTTTCAGTTGTATTATCTGAAAAAGTAAATATTGACGCTGCAAAAGACAAATTAACAAGTCATTTGCTAAGTATGCCTTGGGTTATTTCTACTATGAAAATTAAGGTTGAGGTTGTTGAAGAACGAAACGCTAATATTGAGCTTAAAGTTGTTGTTTACACTTCCAGTGAAAAGTACATTTCTAGAATCAAGCAAGAAATCGCGGAGTTGTTATTTGATTAATAATGTTGTGGATGCTGATGGACATGTTTTGGCTTTTGCATTTGAATCCAAAAAGTAAATAAGTACATTTGTTCGCATGGCAGGAAATTCTATCGGTAAACTATTTATTTTAACCACATTTGGAGAGTCACATGGCACTGCTATCGGCGGTGTGATAGATGGCTGCCCGTCAAATGTTGAGTTGAATTTGGAGGCAATTCAAAAAGAATTAGACCGTAGAAAACCGGGGCAGAGTCGCATTGTAACTCAGCGCAAGGAAAGTGATACGGTTGAATTTTTATCAGGAATTTTTGGCGGTAAAACAACAGGTGCTCCAATTGGTTTTACAATCCAAAATGAAAACCAAAAGAGTAAAGACTATTCCCACTTAGAAAATACGTTTAGACCGTCACATGCAGATTATACTTATGATCAAAAGTATGGCACAAGAGACTATAGAGGAGGAGGAAGAAGTAGCGCTAGAGAGACAGCTTGCAGAGTAGTTGCAGGAGCCATTGCAAAGCAAATATTAATTACCAAGGGGGTTTCTATAGATGCTTATGTTTCATCAGTAGGAAGCATTTTATTAAATAAAACACACCAAGAGTTAGATTTATCTAAAACAGATGATTCAATTGTTCGATGCCCAGATAGTAAGATTGCTGAACAAATGATTTCACGAATTGAAGAAGTTCGAAAATCTGGAGATACTATTGGAGGCGTGGTTTCATTTGTGGCAAAAGGAGTTCCAGTAGGGCTTGGAGAACCTGTTTTTGACAGATTACACGCCGATTTAGGTAAAGCAATGCTTTCAATTAACGCGGTAAAAGGTTTTGAATATGGTTCTGGATTTGACGGTGTAGAATTGTTAGGCTCTGCACATAATGACAGTTTTATTAGCGATGTTGATGGTATTTCTACTACAACGAATAATTCAGGAGGAATTCAAGGAGGTATTAGTAATGGGGAGGCAATTTACGGCCGCGTTGCATTCAAGCCTGTAGCCACTATAATGCAAAAACAGACTTCCATAGACAAAAAAGGAAAGAAAGTTGAATTAGAAGGTAAGGGTCGCCATGATCCATGTGTTGTTCCAAGAGCAGTGCCGATTGTAGAAGCAATGGCGGCAATAACAGTATTAGATTTTTTATTAAGAAGTAAAGCCACACAATTATAATTTAAATAAAATATGAGAAAATTAGCATTGCATTGGAAAATTATAATTGCACTTGTTTTAGGAATAATATGGGCTTTTGCTTCAAGTTATTTAGGGTATTCTGAATTTACACTAGACTGGATTGATCCATTTGGGAAAATATTCGTCAACCTGCTTAAAATGATAGCAGTACCATTAGTTATGTTCTCCATAATGAAAGGTGTAGCAGATTTGAAAGATATTTCGAAATTAGGAAAGCTTGGTGGGAAAACTTTAGGTATTTATGTAGTTACAACTGTGTTTGCAGTGACTGTTGGTTTAGGGTTAGTAAATTTGATTAAGCCTGGTAGTTTCTTAAGCACAGATCAGCTTATTAAAAACAGAATTCAATATGAATTGTGGTGTGGAGAATCGGAAACGGAAATAAAAGATAATAAGGATTATTTGCACGATCCACAATATGCTTCGTATGTTCTTGAGGCAAAAACAGATTATAAAATAGGAAAAGATGAATTAGCAAATGATAAGAAATTTACTGAACGTACTAAAAATGCTACGGCACAAAAGAATGCACGTCCATTATCTTTCTTAGTGGATTTTGTTCCTCAAAACTTTTTCCTTGCGCTTACCGATGGTAAACTGATGCTACAGGTTATTTTCTTTTCTATCTTTTTTGGTGTTTGTTTACTGATGATACCAATTGGAAAGGGAGCTCCAGTGTTAGCTGTTGTGGATGGTATTAATGAAGTCTTTTTAAAAATGGTAGATATAATAATGAAATATTCCCCATTCTTTGTTTTTGCTCTTTTAGCAGGTAAGTTTTCTGAGATGGCAGGTGATGATCCTGCTTCTTTAATAGAAATGTTTAAGAGTTTAGGGATTTATAGTCTTACAGTTCTAATAGGTTTATTTTTCATGATATTCGTTTTGTATCCATTTATTATGAAAATGGTGGTGAAAAAGAAAATGACCTATGCTGGCTTTTTTAAGAGAATTAGCCCAGCTCAGTTTTTAGCATTTTCTACAAGTTCAAGTGCTGCTACATTGCCTGTTACAATAGATTGTGTTAGAGATAGAATAGGTGTTTCTAAGGAAGTGACAAGTTTTGTGTTACCAATTGGAGCGACTGTAAATATGGATGGAACAAGTTTGTACCAGGCAGTTGCAGCAATTTTCCTAGCTCAGTATCACGGAATCGATTTGGGCTTAGGAGCGCAGCTTACAATTATTCTTACAGCAACACTAGCTTCTATTGGATCAGCGGCTGTTCCTAGTGCAGGTTTGGTGATGTTGATGATAGTATTGGGGTCTGTTGGTTTAAATCCAGCGTGGATAGCAATAATTTTGCCGATAGATAGAATACTTGATATGTGCCGAACTGTTGTTAATGTAACCGGTGATGCAACTGTTGCTACGATAGTCGCCTCCTCAGAAGGGGACCTGAATGTTGTTACAGATGAAGAGTTGGAAAAATTGGAAACAGCGTAACAAATTAGAGTTAACGAGTTATAGTAAACACTATAAATATATGGTAAGCTTTTTGTAAAACGATATAAGATCTGCGACAAATTAAAATGAAATATTCCTATCTGTTTTTATTGATATTTACACTATTAACAACTTCGTTCTATGGGCAAGATGATGACGTGGAGGTGGACCCTGCTTGCATGCAAGTTCCTATCGATAAAAAAGTACTGAAACTTTATGAGAAAGGATTGGATAGAAAAAAGTACGCCTATAAAGAACGGATTCGTCATTTTAAAGATGCGTTGGAATTAGATGAAGATTGTTCTGCTTGTATGTGGGAAATAGCGAAGTTGACATATCGTAGAGCCCAAGCAAATGGTGATAATTTTGAAATACCTCAGAAATACTTTCACATGATTGAGGCTACCTGTCCGGAGTTTCATGCTGATATATATTACAATTTAGGAGTTATGTATTATGCCCAAAAAGCAGATTGTATGGCCTCGGAATACTTTGATAAATTTTCAAAATTCCCTTCTGAAGATGAAAAAAGATTGTCTAGAAAATATGCGAAGCAATTGGAAGATATTAAAGATATTAAATACGAAATAGATTTTTATTGTAATTACTTTAAAGACAAAAAACCATTTACTCCAAAAGTTGTGGAAAATGTCTCTACAGCATCACGTCATGAATATTTACCTATGATTTCTGCTGATAATGAAATTATCTTGTATACTACGGAGTTTGATCAAAAGTTCAAAGGAGATGTTATGGTGCAAAAAGTACAAGAATTTACAATGAGTAATAGATCGGCGGCGGATGTATTATTTGGGGCAGGGATTAAAATGCCAAAGCCTTTTAATGTAGGGCCTAGATACGGAGGTGCAACCATTTCATTAAACAATAAAAATCTATTTATCTGTTCATGTATCAAACAAGCAGGAATTTTCAATTGCGATATTTTTAGTACAAAGTATGAGGTTGTTGAGGTGGACGGAAAAGAAAAACGGGTTTGGTCTGAATTAAAAAATTTAGGCCCTAATATTAATGGGCCAGATACGTGGGAAGCGCAACCTTCATTAAGCGCAGATGGTAATACCTTATATTTTGCATCGGCTAGGGCTGAAAGTATTCAGCAAAGTATTGATATTTATTATTCCGAAAAACAACCTGATGGTTCTTGGGGTAAAGCGATTAATTGTGGACGTCCAATTAATACAATAGGAAACGATAAAGCTCCTTTTATGCACTCTGATAGTAAAACCTTATACTTTGTTTCTCAATGTTCTCAAGAGCGATTAGGCGCAGGCGGTTACGATTTGTTTTATACGAGACAAAATGATGATGGTACCTGGGATAGGCCAGAAAATATGGGGTATCCTATTAATACTGAAGGTGATGAAGAGGGGATTATTGTGAGTGCGGATGGAGATCAAGGCTATATTTCTTCTGATGGTATAAAAGGAGGAATAGGCAAGAAGGACATCTTTTCTTTTAATTTACCAGAAGAAGCTAAGCCAGATAAAATAATAATTATGAAAGGAAAAGTAGATGCGGAAAATATAGAAGAAATTAAAGACGCGAAATTAAAAGTGAGATATCAATCCGGAAAGGTTGTAGAACAGGAAATTTCAATTAGTGATGAAGGTGATTATGTGGCTGTAGCAAATGTTGGGTCAGGAAAAGAGGATGTTCTTATTGAAATTGAAAAAGAAGGAAGTGCCTATGAATCAAAGTTGATAAAAAAGGAAGAAACAGATAATACTTTTATTAAAGAACAAGGAATAGAGATTAAAGAAGTTAAAAAAGGAAGTATGCATACGATTAATGATATTTTATTTGGATCAAATTCATCTGAAATTTCTGATGCTTCTAAACTTGTATTGCAAGGATTTGCAAGCTGGTTAAAGCAAAATACAGATATTAATGTTGAAATTCAGGGACATACAGATGATATTGGCAATAATACTGATAACCTTGCTTTGTCTCAGGATAGAGCGTATTCAGTAATGGAATATCTTTCAGTCGATGGAGGAGTTAAAGCCTCTAGAATCAAGTTTAAGGGTTATGGAGAAACAAAACCTATTGTGCCGAATGATTCTCCTAGCAATCGCAAAAAAAATCGTAGAACCGACTTTTTGATTTTATAAAACTTTTAGAAATATTCCTATTTGTTTTATTTCCCATTAATTGGTGTACTACTCATTACAAAAATAATTTCACCGCCATTCATAATATCTTGATGCGATAATAATGTGCCAGTTAGTTTTTTACCATTAATGGAAACACTTTTTACATATACATTTTCCTTACGCTGATTTTTAGCTTTTATAACCAATTCTTTTCCATTGTCTAAGTGGATTTTAGCTTCTTTAATAAGTGGGCTACCCAACGCATAATAAGATGTTCCAGGTGTTACAGGGTAAAAACCTAAAGTACTGAAAATATACCATGCACTCATTTGACCTGCATCATCATTACCACAAAGTCCATCAACTGTTGGCACATACATGGTTCTCATAATCATTCGAACTCTCTCTTGGGTTTTCTCAGGGTTTCCAGTCCAATTATATAGGTATGGAATGTGGTGGCCAGGTTCATTTCCATGAACATAATTCCCAATAATTCCATCTCGCGTAATATCTTCATGTTGAGCGATATATTTATCTTCAATATCAATAGTAAATAATGAATCTAAATGTTTACTGAATTGCTCTTTCCCCCCCATCATTAATATCATTTTATCAATGTTTTGGGGGACATATAACCCGTAGTTCCAAGCATTCCCTTCTATAAACCCTTGTCCATGCGTGTCCATAGGGTCAAAATCTTCTCGAAAAGTCCCATCTGCTAATTTTGGTCGCATGAAACCAATTTTCGGGTCGTAGACATTCTTGTAATATTCAGAACGTTTTGTAAATTCTTCTTTTACTGAAACATTGTCTACTTGTTCCGCCATTTGCGCAATACACCAATCATTATATGCATATTCTAATGTTTTAGAAACAGATGAGTGACTTTTATCATCTGGTACATATTTATAATCTATATAATCGCCTAAACCATCAAAGTAGCGCACATTCGCTGTGTTTACAGAGGCTTGTAAAGCTCTTTCTTTGTCAAAGTCACCAACATTTTTAGCCATAGCATCAGCAATTACAGAAGTTGCGTGATACCCAATCATACACCAATTTTCATTCGCATAATGACTCCAAATAGGTAGCATATTATGAACACTTTCATCATGGTGGGCTAGCATAGATTTTATCATATCATTATTTCGTTTGGGCTGGATGATGTTAAATAGAGGGTGTAATGCCCTATAAGTGTCCCAAAGAGAAAAAACGGTGTAGTTTGTAAACCCTTCTGATTGATGAACGTTTTGGTCTAAACCTCTATATTGACCATCAACATCCTCATACAGAATAGGCGTTAAGTTTGTATGGTAAAGCGCTGTATAGAAATTTACCTTATCGCCATCATTTAAAGTAGTTACTTCAATTTTAGAGAGCTCTTTATTCCATTTCGCTTTGGTTTCTGTTCGCGTTTTATCAAAATTCCAATGTGGTATTTCGGCCATTAGATTCTTTAATGCTCCTATAGTACTTACAGAAGATAGTGCAAATTTTATTTTTATTCTTTCTCCTTTTTCGGTGTCAAAATTAAAATAGGCCCTAATGTCTTTTCCTGCAATTTCAGGGAAATTTTCCGCTTGATTGAAACGTCTATAGAAGCCATCATATTTCACGTCATCATATTTCTTATGTCCGTAGCTTTTAAATGGTTTTGAAAAAGACATGGCAAAAAACACTTTTTTATCTCTTGCCCAACCTTTTGTTTGTCTGTAGCCTGTTACTAATGAATCGTTTTCTACACGAATAAATGTCCATACATTTTTATTGTCGTGATGATATATATTATATACAAGATCTAGAATAATATGTGCATCATCAGATTTTGGAAAAGTGTATTGATGAAAACCTACACGATCACTCGCTGTTAGTTCAGCTTCAATGTTGTAGCTCTCTAAATTTACTTTGTAATAACCGGGTGAAGCTTCTTCTTGCTTATGCGAAAATTCGGAGTAAAATCCTTTTTCTCCGTTTTCGGATTGTAGAGGATCTAGTACTAAATCTCCAGTAGTTGGCATTACTAAAAAGTCACCTAAATCAGCATGTCCAGTACCACTTAAATTTGTATGAGAAAACCCAATGATTGTAGAGTCTCTATATTGATAGCCTGCACAATATTCATAGGTTTTACTATTGTAGCTCCCATCGTCTTTAAATAGCACTTCAAAGTTCGTTTGCGGACTTAATTGTACCATCCCAAAAGGAGCTGTTGCTCCCGGGAAAACATGCCCCATTTTACTGGTTCCAATAAATGGATTTACATACTCGGTAAAATTTGTGTTAATTATGGGCTCTGAATCTGAACTTTGGCCATTACAATAACCAAAGATTGTTAGACTTGTAAATAGGATTAAGCTTTTCATTTTATTTCGCAATTACACACCGTTACGGCTAAATTAGGTAGTGTTCTATATTCTAAGGCCAATAACACATACATCATCAATTTGCTCCATTGAGCCTCGCCATTTTTCGAATTCTTCAATAAGTAGGGTAAGTTGTTTTTCCATAGAATTTTCTTGAATGGATAATAAGAACTTTTTGAAATTACCTGATTTGTATTTTTTACCTTTTTCTCCACCAAATTGGTCTGGATATCCGTCGGAAAAAATATAGACTGTATCTCCTTTTTCTAATATAAAAGAATGTGTAGTATAGGGAAGGAGGTTGTCAAATTTTCCTATGGGTTGTTTATGCGCTTTAGTTTCCAATAATACACCATTACGAATAATCCAAAGTGGGTTATGGGCTCCTGCATATTCTAATTTATCTCCAATTAAGCTGCAAATCGCAATGTCCATTCCATCTCTTACTTGCTCATCACTTTTTTCAAACTCTTGAATGACGATTTCTCTAGTTTTATCGAGTATTTTACCTGGGTCAGTTAGATTATATTCTCTTACAGAACGATTAAGTGCATTATTGCAAACTACACTTACCATCGCTCCGGGAACCCCATGGCCAGTGCAATCGGCAGCAGCAAAAAGAACCTTATCTTCATTTGCTTCTAGCCAGTAAAAGTCTCCTGCAACAATATCTTTGGGTAAATAAAGTATGAAATTGTTTTTTAAATGGTTGTTAATTTTAGCCTTTGGAGGTAGAATTGCTTGTTGAATTCTCCTTGCATAATTGATTGAATCCGTAATTTCTTTATTTTTAATTTCAAGTTTTAATTTTTGCTGGTTGACTTTATCATTTGAAGTAATTAGACTTTCATTCTTCTCAATAATTATATCTTCATACGCATCATTTAAATTTCTAAAATACCATACCATTAGGAAAGAAGTTATGATTACTCCCAGCATTCCAGAAAACTGATAGATTACTCTTACATCATCTGTTAATTCTATAAATGGACCTATAGATTGGGTCAGCCAGAATAAAGTGCAGAAGAGGCCAATAATAAATATGGACAATACAATGATTGTTTTTTTGTTATGAAAAATAATCGTAGGAAATAATACGCTTGGAATTAAATAAATAATTGTGCCGGTATTTTTACCCGTTAATATGGTTAATATTGAGATGTAGCCAATTATAAAAACTATTGAAAACCATTTTGAAAGGGTGTATTTTTTTTTATAAATAAGGAATAGAATAACCAGATTGGTAAAAATTGTAATTAAAGTAATAGCTACTCCTTCATATACCTGATTAAATAAGTCAATAATTAAAAAAAACAATGAAAGAACAATAATAATAAAAAGCATTATGTTAAGGATTCTGATCCTTTTCTTTTCATTTTCATCTAGCTCTAATGGAATTCCATTATTCGATATTTTAGTCCAAATCTTATTCAAAGTGCTTCGGGTATTTTTAATAAAAGATACATGCAATTATAAATATAACACAAGTAATTTATTTGCCCAAAAAAATATGGTGTTCCTGTGTCTTAGTCGAATTCTATACAACGCAGAATTGAAGCGTCAATCTATAGTGTTAATATCATTATAAAGTATTTCACATTTCTATTTTTAATACCTCACAAAGTGCACCTACGTGGAGGAGCGACTTTCAGCGCTGTTATACTTAGATTGTGTACCCTAGCATGCTTGAACAAAGTGGTTCAAAATTAATAGAAGGTAATGCCACTGTATTATGCTATTCTGTTGCGGTTTTAAGAGTTTTCCACACTGTGTTAATAAGTTGCTTTCAAACTTGGCATGGATTTTAATATCTTCGAACTTCTTAAAAAAGAACTATAAAACCGGTTTATGAAAAAAGTACTAGCAGTATTTGTTACAACATTAATTACCCTTGGCTTTTCCGCCCAAGAGTTAACACCTGAAGAACAAGCTTTTCAGGATTCAATCAATGCGTTAAATACAGCAAGTGCTGCAACAGCAGAATCACAAGAAGCTTATAACCTTGGAATCGCATTGTTTAGTAAGGAAAAATACAAAGAAGCTGTAGCAGCTTTTGATAGATCGATTACTGGGGATTCAAAATTTGAGGCTGCTTATTATAATAAAGGTGTCGCACAATACCAAATGAAAACATATAAAGCGAGTGTAGGAACATTCACTAAATTATTAGGAATCAATAAGGAACATGGAAAAGCTTATTTCCAAAGAGCGCAAGCACATCAAAAATTAAATAATTTAGATGATGCGATTGATGATTATGATCATTCCATATTGATTGACGCTAAAAATTACAATGCTTATTATAATGCAGGAGGAGTTAATTTTTTGAAAAAGGATTATGAAAAAGCAATAAAATTATTTACAAAAGCCATTGCTATTAAACCTGATTTTGGAGATGCATATAATGATAGAGGAAGCAGTTATAGAATGTTAAGGAAATTCGATTTGGCTTTAGCAGATTATAAAAAAGCTGGAAAATATATGCCAAAACATGCATTTGTTTTTAACAATTTAGGAGCAGTTAAGAAAATGTTAAAGGATTTTGAAGGAGCTAAAGCCGCATACGGTAAGGCATTGGCATTGGATTCAGATTTTTATCTAGCGTATAATAATAGAGGAGCTATGAGTTTTGAACAAGGGAAATATGACGAAGCTTTACGTGATTTTAACAAAGCGATTGAAATCAACCCAAAATATGCCCCCGCATATAATAATAGAGGTACTGTAAAGGATAAAAAGAAAAATTATAAAGGAGCAATTAAAGATTTTGATTTAGCTATTTCTTTGAATAAAAATTATGCAAACGCTTATGCCAATAGAGGTACAGCAAAAGAAATGAACCGTGATATGGAAGGAGCATGTATGGATTGGGCAAAAGCTAGGGAGCTTGGGTCTGATGTAGGAAAAGCATACCAATCGGAAAATTGTGAATTTTAACCAACCATAAACGAATTAAGAAAATCAAGATGAAAAATATATTTATTATAATAGGTTCTTTATTTATTTCGAATATTTATGCTCAGGATGTAGCGTTTAAAGCAGGTAATTTTAAAGATAAAAAGGATGCGTTTAAAAGTGCCTTAGCACATTTTGAAAAAGGGGATGATTTTTTAGAATTAGGCAATGAATCCATTTATACGGTTAAATCTCCAGGAAACAATTTTAAAGCAGCTATTCAGGAATATAAATACGCTTTCAAGTTTAATCCGAATAGTGCAGAGTTAAATTTTAAAATGGGTAATGCTTATTTGTATACAAATGAAAAGTATAAAGCATTAAAGTACTTAAAAACAGCTGAAAAGTTGGATCCAGAAGTTGATACATTTTTAGATTTTTATTTAGGAATGGCACAACAATTAGATATGGATTTTGCTGGTGCTTTAAAATATTACGAAAAATTTGAAGGTGCTACGAAGTCAAAGCATGTTGAAACTTTAGGAAGAATGCTAAAGAAACGTAAGGCTGAATGTAAGTATGGAAAGAGTATAACCGCATCTCCAATTCGAGCCTGGATTGATAACGTGGATAATATTAATTCTCCGGAAGATGATTATAGTCCTTGTATTTCAACTGATGGGGGTACGATTATGTTTACCTCTAGAAGAGAAAATGGTCATAAAGCCGATGAGGTTGGAGTTTATGATGGAGACATTTACATTACTGAAATTAGTAATGTAGGGAAATGGTCAAAACCTAAAAATGTAGGAAAACCGTTAAGCACAGAGAATGATGAAACTTCTACAATGCTTTCTTATAACGGTACTAAATTATTAGTTTTTAAAACAGAAGGAGAGGATTATAACGTTTACGAAAGTAATCTAAAAGGAGCTTCCTGGAGTGCGCCAGGAAAGTTGCACAGAAGTTTAAATACGATTGTTAATCAAACGCATGCCACTTATAATTTTAACGATAGAAAAGTCTATTTTATTTCTGATAAACAAGTAGGATCGAGTAGTAAAGGAACGGACATATATTTCTGTGGTCGTAAAAATGGTTCAAAAGGAGAATTTGGGGCTGCACAAACAATAGGCAAGGAAGTAAATACTAAGTTTAACGAAGGGTCTGTATATATGCATCCTGATGGAGAAACGATGTACTTTAGTAGCGAAGGACATAATTCAATGGGAGGATATGATATTTTTATGTCGGAGAAAAAACAAGGGATTTGGCAAATACCAGTTAATATGGGATATCCCATTAATACTCCTTATGATGATCATTTCTTTGCAGCTACTGCAAGTGGTAAGTATGCTTATATCTCTTCTAACAGAGAAGGAGGGAAAGGTGGTTTGGATATTTACAAAGTAACTTTTTGGGGAAACCCAAAAGAGTTGATTGTAGATACGGAAGATTACTTGTTGGCAAGTGTTGCTAATCCAATTCAAGATGTTAAAATAGAGAGTAAGGTAAAGGTAAATAAGAAATCGCTAACTGTCTTTAAAGGAGCTACTATTGATGCTATTGAAAATAAACCGGTTGAAGCTAAGATGGAGATTATAGACAACAGTACTGGGCAAAAAATGGAGACATTTATTACAAACAGCGCTACGGGTAAATTCTTATTGTCATTAAATGCTGGTCGAAATTATGGAATTTCTGTACAAGCGGATGGGTATTTATTTCACTCCGAGAATTTTGATATTCCCAAGCAGAGTTCATTTAGTATGGTAAATAAAGAGATTAAATTAAAGAACATTAAAATTGGAAGTAAAATTGCTCTTCGAAATGTATTTTTTGATGTCGGTAAATCGACAGTAAAAAATGAGTCTAATACTGAGTTAGATCGATTAGTAAAGCTTTTGAAAGATGTACCAGGACTTAAAGTTGAATTATCTGGACATACAGATAATACAGGAAGTGAAAGTTTGAATAAGAAGTTATCTCAGGATAGAGCTACAGCTGTTGTTAATTATTTAAAAGCGAAAGGTGTTGTTACAGGAAGGTTATCTGCAAAGGGATATGGTTCTTCTCAACCAATAGCAAACAATGCATCATCTGAAGGTCGTCAAGAAAATAGACGTACAGAATTTAAAATTATCGCTAATTAGAATAGTAATAGCAGCCGTTCTACCCAAGTTAAGATGACTAGAGTATTTTTGTTGCTCGACTTTTTTCAATGACTTTAAACGTCTACTGGTCTAATCATATTTTAAATTCTATAAATTATTTTAATTTCTGCTAATAAAATAGCGTTCAAAGGTTACATTTGTGCATCAATTTTAGGTAAATGAGTAAACCGTCGATTCCAAAAGGTACAAGAGATTTTTCGCCAACCGAAATGGTGAGAAGGAACTATATTTTTGATACGATTAAGAAATCATTTATTAAATATGGCTTTCTTCCTATAGAAACACCTTCAATGGAGAACTTGAAAACGCTTACTGGAAAGTATGGAGATGAAGGTGATAAGTTGATTTTTAAAGTATTGAATAGTGGAGATTATTTAAAAAAAGCTGATAAGGGAGCAATCGAGGAAGCGAATTCGGCAAAATTGATTAGCTCTATTTCTGAAAAAGCATTGCGTTATGACTTAACGGTGCCTTTTGCAAGATATGTAGTGCAACATCAAAATGATATAGCATTTCCGTTTAAACGCTACCAAATTCAACCTGTTTGGAGAGCTGATAGACCGCAAAGAGGAAGGTACAGGGAGTTTTATCAATGTGATGCTGATGTAGTAGGAAGTAACTCCTTATTGTACGAAGTTGAAATTGTTCAATTGTTAGATGAGGTGCTTTATAATTTGGGTCTACCAGACTTTACCATCAAAATTAATAACCGAAAGGTATTGAGTGGGATTGCAGAAATAACAGGAGAGTCCGATAAAATTATAGACATCACTGTTGCCATTGATAAGTTGGATAAAATTGGAGAGGAAGGAGTTATTAAAGAATTAGAAAGTAAAGAGGTTTCAGCTTCAGCAATTGAAAAGATAAAACCTTTGTTTTTATTGAAAGGGGATTATAAAAAAGTTATTTCAGAAATGAAAATAATGCTTCAAGATTCAGAAATTGGATTGAGAGGAATAGAAGAATTAGAATTTATATTTGAAACAATCAATGCGTTGGGATTGAAGAAAGCAACGTTTGAATTTGATGTAACGCTTGCTAGAGGGCTAAACTATTATACAGGAGCTATTTTTGAGGTATCTGCTAACAACGTTAATATGGGAAGTATATCTGGTGGTGGTCGTTATGATGATTTAACTGGTGTTTTCGGTTTAAAAGATGTTTCTGGAGTTGGAATATCTTTTGGAGCTGATAGGATTTATGATGTTTTAGAAGAATTAGAATTATTTCCAGCATTTTCTGCAGAATCCACTCAAGTAATGCTTGTTAATTTTGGGGTAGATGATCTATTTTGTTTACAGGTATTAAAAGAGCTGAGAGAAAATGGTATTAATGCTGAGTTGTATCCTTCTTCAGCAAAATTGAAAAAACAAATGAAATATGCGAATGATAAAAATATTCCTTTCGTAATTTTTATAAACGAAGAAGAGGTTGCTAGTAATTCACTAGAACTTAAAAATATGCTGACAGGAGATCAGAAAAAATTAACGATAAAGGATGTTATTACTACAATAATAGATTAAGATATGAGTGAAGCACAGCATGTAATATCATCAGCACATTTATCAATTGAAAAAATTGATGAAATATTAAAAACAAATGTTCGCTTAAAGCTATCAGACGATTCTATTAAAAAGATAAAAAAATGTCGGAAGTATTTAGACTTGAAGCTAAAGAGAGGAGACGAAGTGTTTTATGGTATAAATACTGGGTTTGGTTCTTTATGTAACACTGTTATTTCTAAAAAAGACTTAAGTCAACTGCAAGAAAATCTTGTTATGTCTCACGCTTGTGGATTAGGGGATGAAGTTGAGCACGACATTGTTAAATTGATGCTTTTATTGAAAATTCAAGGTCTCTCTTTAGGATATTCTGGCATAGCTTTAGAAACAATTCAAAGACTTATCGATTTTTATAATAATGATATAATGCCAGTTGTTTATCAGCAAGGCTCATTAGGAGCCTCTGGTGATTTAGCTCCACTTGCACATATTTCACTTCCTTTATTGGGAAAAGGATATGTGGATTTTGATGGAAAAAGACGCAAAGCTAAAGATGTTCTTGAAGAATTGAATTGGGAACCAATTGTTTTAAATTCTAAGGAAGGACTTGCATTGCTAAATGGTACTCAATTTATGAGTGCACACGCAGTTTGGTCATTAATAAAAGCAAATCACTTATCTGAGTTTGCTGATTTAGTGGGGACCATGTCTTTAGAAGGGTTTGATGGTAGGATTTCTTCTTTTGCTGAAGCTGTTCATTTGGTTAGACCGCATAGAGGTCAGCTAGAAACGGCTAGAAATATTAGAAAATACCTAGAAGGAAGTGAGTTAATTAAACAAGATAAGGTTAATGTTCAAGATCCCTATTCATTTCGATGTATGCCTCAAGTGCATGGGGCTTCTAAGGATGTTATAGATTATGTATGGGGAGTAGTTGAAATAGAGATAAATTCTGTTACAGATAACCCAACAATTTTCCCAGATGAGGACATGATAATATCTGCAGGAAATTTTCATGGACAACCTTTAGCATTGAGTTTAGATAATTTGGCCATTGCAATAGCAGAATTAGGTAGTATTTCTGAAAGAAGAATTTATAAATTGATTTCAGGAACAAGAGGCCTTCCTCCGTTTCTAGTTGCGAACCCTGGTTTAAATTCAGGATTTATGATACCGCAATATTCGGCGGCTTCAGTTGTAAGTAAAAACAAACAATTATGTACCCCAAGCTCTGTAGATACAATTGATTCGAGTAACGGACAAGAAGACCATGTTAGCATGGGAGCAAATGCAGCTACTAAAACACTTGAAGTAATCAAGAACGTTGAAAAAATTATTGGAGTAGAATTATTTACAGCAACGCAAGCACTCGAATTTAGAAAACCTTTGAAATCTTCTGAATGTATAGAGAGCCTAATTGTGGAGTTTAGAAAACTGGTACCATTTGTTGGTGATGATAAAATCATGCAGGATGAAATGGAAAAATCGAGAGTATTTGTACAAGAATTTGAATTTTAACACTTGAAGACTTTATATCTAATACCTGGAACCGGAGCAGATCATCGATTTTTTTCTAGATTACAACTTGATGTTAAAACACAAGTAATTGAATGGAGTGAATGGGGCAATGCCCAAACAATTCGAGAATACGCTGAGGTATTAAGTTTGCAAATTGATAAAGATGAGCCTTTTGGAATTTTAGGTGTTTCGTTTGGTGGTATGCTAGCTGTTGAAATGTCGAAATTTCTTAATCCAGAGAAACTCATTCTTGTGTCTAGTGCAAAGTCGTATAAGGAACTTCCTGTAATAGTTAGGCTTTCAAGAAGGGCAGGAGTGCATCATGTTATTTCTCCTTGGCTTATTAAAATAATTCCATTTGCTGGAAAAATATTTGGTGTTTCTAAAAAAGATAAACGTTTTTTTGATAAAATGATAGATGAAACTCCTGATGGACATTTGAAAAAGACAATTCGTTCTGTACTATATTGGAAAAATACAGTTATCCCTTCCGAAGTAATTCATATTCATGGTTCTCGAGATAAAATAATTCCAATAAAAAACATACAGAATCCTGCTGTGATAATAGGTGGTGGTCACTTTATGGTTTATAATATGGCCAATGAAGTCAGTCAGATTATTAATAAGAGTCTATAATCTTATTCCTAATACACAAACATCATCGATTTGATCAAAGTCATCTTTCCAAGTTTCAAATTCGGATTGTATAGAATTTAATTGATCGGACATTTTTTGCTCTTTAATTTTGCTAAGTAAATTATTAAAAGGCTTGTTTTTATATTTTTTCCCTCGTGTTCCACCAAATTGATCAGCAAATCCATCGGTAAATAGGTATAAGATATTTCCTTGGTTTACGGGGATAGTCTTGCCTTTAAATGGTTGTTGAGTAAGAAACCTACCAATTGGTTGTTTGCAACCTTTAATTTTCTGAGATTCAATTTCATCTTTATCAAAAATCCAAAGAGGGTTGTTAGCACCTGCGAATTCAATACTTTTTCCATCTTTATTTATTCGACATAATGCTATATCCATTCCATCCATGATATCTGTAGCACTTTGTTCAAAAGTCTTGATTACCAATTCAGTTACTTTGTCCAAAATTGCAGCCGGTTCATATAAATTATATTCTCTTACCGCTCTGTTTAAAGCACTATTGCAAACAACACTTACCATAGCGCCTGGTACACCGTGTCCGGTGCAATCTGCAACTGCAATCAATAAGCCTTTTGGTGTTTCCTCTATCCAATAGAAATCACCGGCAACAATGTCTTTAGGTCGGTAATAAACAAAGCAGTCATTAATACATGCATTTATGGATTCCTTAGAAGGAAGAATTGCTTCTTGTATTCTTCTGGCATATGTTATACTATCTGTTATTTCTTCGTTTTTAATCTCAATTATATTTTTTTGACGCACTAATTCATCGTTGGAAGTTTTTAATGATAAACGCGAAATTATTTCTTTCTTATGAAGTCTATACCGTGTTTGGATTAGAAATATTAAGAACAAAGCAACGGTTAAATTTAGAAGACCTCCATTTATGATGATTTCATCAAATGTTAGTGGGCTATTAAAATAAAACATACCTCCGATAGAAATTAAGCATACAATAACTAATGCTATACTGTATCGCATTCTCCATAGCATTAACATACTTCCTCCAATAAAAATAGCCAACATCGCAAAAGTTTGTTGCTGAAACATTTCCAATTCCATAACGCTGTAGAAATATCCATTTTGGATAACAAGAGCAGTATAAGAAAGAAACATGAAAAGTTCAATCCTAGTCTTTTTTTTATTATGAATAAGGAGTAATGCTAGTACAAATATTGAGATACTAAATCGAATAATACAAAACGAAAACCAATATTCTGGAGTAACAAAGTAATCACTTAGAGCCCATAAGGGGTTTAGAATTAAAGCTACCCAGCTCGCAATTTTAAAGTATTTAACAGAAAGTGTATTTAGTTCACTTTGCCAATCAACGATGTTCTTTTCCATAGATGTTGGCACTAATGTAAACAAAAATAGCGAGACTAAATCTCGCTATTTTATTATGATTTATAACAAGTGTTTTACAAGTCCTTAGTTTTAGCCACTTTACCATTGTTATAGGTTTCCTCCTTTGTAGCTTTTCCTTGTTTATTATAATAAGTCCATTTTCCAGTTTTATAATAATCATAAGCATTCAGATCATAGCTTAATGTGCCTTCTTGTTTCGTTTTACCATTGTTATAAAAGTCATTTTGTGTGAAGTTTAATTTCTTAACTCTTTTTAAGACAGTTTCCTCTTGCCCAGTTTCATAATAAGACCTTTTTGCATTATGATATAAGAAGCTTTTATGGAATTCCTCATAAAACTCCATATTGCCATTTGCATAGTAATCAACCCATAAAAGAGCGGATCCTCCCATATATTTAACTTCAGACTTTAATATTCCGTCAGCGTAAAATTTCTTTTGTAGAGACCGGAAACCATCTATGTTCTTAAATTCTCTTTCTACTTGACCGTTCGGATAATAGTTTTTATAAACTTTTAGTTGTCCGTCAATATAGTATCCACGGTGCAGAAGTGTTCCATCGTCATAAAAATCTTCTTTCCAGTTATTTACAGCATAACCATTTTCCATTCTTACTGAATCCCCTTCTAAAGCCATGTTTAAAGATTCATAAAGTTGAATTCCATAAGTCTCATCAATAATAGATTTATCGTATGTTTTATCTTTAGGAATTTGGCTCTCAAGGTCTATCTGAGCGTAAGATACAGCAGAGATTAAAAAGACACTTAAAAGTACAATACTTTTCATACGAAGGCGGTTTAAGTTGGTTTGTTTAGGTCCTATCACGTAAAAATACAAAATTATGTCTAAATGTTAAAATATTTACACGTCCTTTTTTTCATTAAGCTTTGCAATTTTGATACCAAAGTAACCGTATATAATTGTCATAATAGGACTTATGATATTGAAGAAACAGAATAAAAAGTACTCACCGGTAGCTACTCCAAGCACATGAGATTGTGCTGCACCACAGGTATTCCATGGAACTAGTACAGATGTAACTGTTCCGCTATCTTCTAAAGTTCTACTCAGATTTTGTGGAGCAAGCCCCCTATTTCTATACGTTTTTGAAAACATTTTACCAGGAACTACAATTGCTAAATATTGGTCGGATGCAGTTACATTAAAACCAATACAAGTTAAAGTTGTAGTTGCAATTAAAGAGCCTCTAGATTTGGCTTTTGATACAATGACCTCAGTTATTTTACTTAACATTCCTAGTTTATCTAAAATCCCTCCAAAACTCATAGCACAGATAATTAGCCATATTGTTCCCATCATACCTGCCATTCCACTCGTTCCCAGTAGTTTGTTGACTTGGTCGCTAGAAGTGTTGACCGATGTGTCCACAGTCATAGCGTTTATTATGCTACGGTACGAAGCCTCTAAATAATTACTTCGTGATAAGGATGCAGTTAAACCTAACTTATTAATATTCTTATCACCTAAAGACATAGTGAAATTATCCATTGCAGCCGTGTCTAAAGCTTCTGGAAGTATAAAGGTTCCAGTCGATGCAACTTCCCCCCCTTTACTTATAACAAGCTCGTAAATACCACCATCTGCATTTTTTAATTTGGAAGTACCTTTTATCTTTTCACCTTCTTGATACCATTCAAAAGAATATTCGGAAGCATTATCACCCTCGATTATAACCGTGTTTTTTATTCCATTTTGGTTGATAATGTCTGGCTGAAAAACAAGTGCCGCGACTCCACCTAATAAAGCTCCTGCAAAAAGAGCTGGAATTGCAGGTACTTTTTTAATTATCATAAAAACAACAGCCGCAGGAACTAAAAATAACCAAGGAGTTATATAAAAAGAACCTTCAATAGCTGAAAGTATTCCATTCATTTCTTCAGTTGAACCACCATCGCCAACAAAGAATCCTAACACCAAGAAAATTAATAACGTAATTACTATAGAAGGTATTGTAGTCCACATCATATAGCGAATGTGTGTAAATAAGTCTGTTCCAGCAACCGCAGGTGCGAGGTTTGTGGTATCGCTCATAGGCGACATTTTATCTCCGAAATATGCTCCAGAAATTATTGCTCCAGCAATTAAACCAGTGTTTATATCCATCGCTTGGCCAATGCCAAGTAAAGCAACTCCTATTGTAGCTATAGTGGTCCATGAGCTTCCAGTTGCTAAAGAAATAATTGCACTAACTAAGCAAGCAGCAAATAGAAATATGGTAGGGTTTAATATTTTAAGGCCATAATAAATCATACTTGGAACAATACCACTTATTAACCAGGTTCCTGCTAAAGCACCTATTAATAAAAGAATCAGTAATGCCGGGAGGGCGGATAAAATGGAATCACTAATACCACTAAGCATATCTTTCCATTTGTATTTAAGTCGCCAGCCAATAAGAGCAGCTATTGCTGTACCAAATAATAGTGCCATTTGATTAGCTCCTCCTAAAGAATCATCCTCCCAAATAGAAATAACTGAAATCATTAACAGAATAACCAATGCAATGATTGGAATTAGTGCTTGAATTAAAGAAGGTTTTTTGAATGTTGATTCCATATTGGTTTATAATTAATCGCTGTAAAAATACCTTTTTCCAAGAGATTGAGAAAGACTTGTAATTTATAAATCTTTGAATGTCTTTTTTTTGCGGCCAAAATGCTGCCAAATGATATTCCCAGTATACATTCCTTTCATTCCCGTAAAACTTTTAAAGGTCATTTGTTTCCGCTTTGCTTTCAATAGGGAGATATTTTTGTAAAAATAAAAATGTGCTTTTAAGATACTTCCAATATGTCTTATTTTACCAGAAAAAAGAAACTTTGCTCCAGCTAAACTGTCTAGGAATAATCTTGTAAGTATTTTAATAAAAAGACCTTTATCAAGGTTTTTGTAAAGCGTAAATAAACTGTTTCTAAAGTTTAAAAATGTTTTTTGCGGATTGACATAGTTTAATGTACCTCCGCCAACATGATAAACAGAACTAGATCCACAATACATTATTTTTTTCCCACTATTTTTCATCCTCCAGCAAAGGTCAATTTCTTCCATGTGTGCTAAATAACTAGCGTCAAACCCACCAAATTCATGAAATGATTTAGCCTTAATAAACAAACATGCTCCTGAAGCCCAAAATATTTCAGTTGTATCATCGTATTGTCCTTCATCCTTTTCTACATGGTCAAAAATTCGACCTCGACAAAATGGATAGCCGTTTTTATCAATCATTCCACCTCCAGCGCCGGCATGTTCAAAGTATTGCTTATTGTGATATGCTAATATTTTTGGTTGGGCTGCAACAATGTTTTCGTCGCTTTCTAATAATTGAATAATAGGGGTAATCCAATTTTTGGTGACTTCTACATCAGAATTTAAAAGAATGTAATAATCTGCAGTTATGTGCTTAAGACCTTCGTTATAACCTCCAGCAAACCAGTAGTTTGAGCAATTTACTACAACCTTAAGTTGAGGAAAGTTATCTTTCAAGAAAAGAACGGATTCGTCAGTGGAGGCATTGTCTATAACGTAAATATCAGCTTCATCACTGTTTGCAATAACACTTGGTAAGAATTTTTCGAGCCACTTCTTCCCGTTAAAATTTAATATGACAACTGCAGTATTCAAGTAATCAAAATTAATATTCTAAAGATTAAAACAATGATTAGAACAATTAAATTATGTTAATGTATTAACGAGGTTTGTAAAATAAATCATCCGTACGATCTCCGAATTCAGAATCTGGGTTGGCATCATCTACATTACCTCCCCTTGTACTTCTTCTCTTTAAATCAATTTTCCAATGAAAGTTTTGGATTTCTCCAATTAAATCAGAATGTAATAATTGATAATCATTTGTAACTAAGTCACGATCATAAAATACAAAACGCTTATCGTTGAATTTCCCAATTTTATAATAATGCCAAATTTGATAAGGATATGAATTGGCTTCACTTCTTTGATCATGCACAGTATTTGGAGCTCCATATTTTAGAAAAATACGTCCTCTATCTGTTTGATATCCTTTTTTAATACGCGTACCAAACTTGAGTTGAACCTGTTGTACTTGAAACTTATATGCATTCCAATCTTTTTCTGGAGTAACCGTGTTTCTATTATACCAAAAACTATAAAGATATTGAAGTTTTAACGTATCTGTCATAGCTTCTAATTGCCCGTCAACAATTTTCTTTTCAATCAGGGTTGAAATAGGACGTAGGCAATAAATAAATTCATCCAGCGAATCTAATGATAGTCTATCAGTGAATTGTCCTGCAAGATTTACATCTTTTAGGTTTTCAGTATTGAGGTCATTCAATAAATTTAAACGTTGGAACCGTAGTTTCTTTTCTGCAATAACTTGGTTGTCTTTATTTTTTACTTGTACCACAAGGTTGTAGTTTCCGGTTGGAAGTGTGCCAATTTCAAATATATTTAGAGTAGCATTGACTGGATTAGAATTTTCTTTACTTAATTTATTAAAACTTCCAGCAATTACACCTCTTTCATACGATTCAATAAAGTGTTGTAATACATATTTACTGTTTTCTCCTAAATCTTTGTCTGTATTATATATTTCAAAATAGTAGGCAATTTTATCAAATTCAGGCGAAAAATAATCAGAAACCAGTGGAACCATTTCGAAACCAGACTTTGAAGTTTTAGACGCCTTATCAGATTTCCAAAACGAATCAAGTAATTCAATATCAGAGATATTAATACCATCATTAAAATCTAATTTAAATTCTTTGCTATAAGTTATCTTCTTAGCAGAATCGTTAAATAGATCTACTATTTCTACTTCATATTCATAGTCACCATTTTCTACAAAAAAACGATGTTGATGCAAGGGGTCGTTGTACAGATCTTTGGTTGTTACACCTTTGTTTTCTAATACTATTTTTTGAAAATCTATAATCTTACCATCTTTCTTTAACATTTGCAAAATCTCTATTTTACATCTGTCAATTCCTAGATCATTTGGGATGTATTTAATAGAACCTGCAAATATGCTGATATAGGTTTCAATAAATGGAGAACTAGGCGAATCGAATTTTTTAAGGCCAATAGTAGCTTCAGTCTGAGTATATCCAAGAGT
>Ga0105350_10000451_pt1 | contig 27630 bp, 21 predicted proteins | sample EN1Hudsemesocosm_FD_83506 | JGI IMG/M metagenome (GOLD analysis project Ga0105350, IMG submission 83506) | Methane-oxidizing microbial communities from mesocosms in the Hudson Canyon - EN1E Hudson Canyon | ecosystem: Environmental > Aquatic > Marine > Cold seeps | place: Hudson Canyon... | reverse complement strand
GTTGTTGCAATAAGATGTTCATCACTTATCTCCTTCGATTAAGGGGGACAATTCCCATCGATAAGTGTGGTTCATATTTTAAGGGGGGGGAGGCTCCGCAACGCGGCTTAGTTCAACGCTTTATTAGGCGGAAGTAGGGTTAAATATAAACACTACTCTCATTCTTACCTCAATATTCAGGTTAATTTTTTCTACAGCATTTCATAAATTTAAGCGTTTGAAAAGGCGAATCTAGATTTGATATTTTATGATCAAACCAAGCCATGTATTTATCCAGCCTTTTAGGTCTGGATAAATACGCAGGGTAAAAAGAAAACACATACAAAACAGCTAGATACAAAACCGCTCCTGCAGAAGTAAAGCCTTAAATGGCTTATTATGCCCATTGAAATTGTTGAATATTTGGATTTTTACATTATAACTGTATATACATACAGCTAACTGGCAAATCATTATATCACCTTTTATAGAGTCAATTCGAGCGGTTATACGGACAAAACAATATAGTTTGAAAACTGAAAAATCTTATTTGTATTGGGTTAAGTATTTTATTCGTTTTCATCATTTGAAGCATCCACGTGATATGGGTAATAGGGAGGTAGAAGCCTTTTTATCTCATCTTGCTGTTGTTAGAGGTGTTAGTGCGGCAACACAAAATCAAGCTTTGTGTGCGATTGTATTTATGTATAAACATGTAATGGATACAGAGCTCAAGAACCTGAAATTTGGTTATGCTAAAAAACCTAGAAATCTACCCACCGTATTAAATGCGCAAGAAGTACAAAAAATACTAATGTGCATGTTAGGCAAATACTGGTTAGTAACGGGAATTTTATACGGTAGTGGTTTGAGGGTGCACGAGGCTTTGAGATTACGCATAAAAGATATCGACTTTGTGAACAAATCCATTTTTATATTTAGAGGAAAAGGTGGAAAAGACAGGTATACACTTCTACCTCAATCACTCGCTGACCCTATTAAATGTCAAATTTCTATCGCAAAGAAGTGTCATGATAAAGATGTACGCGAAGGTTTTGGCATGGCTTCTTTGCCTCCCTCGTTGATTAGAAAATATGGTAATGCGGCTAAACAAGCCAGTTGGCAATTCTTATTTCCATCAAGTGTGCGTTGTACCCACCCAATCGACGGTTATATATGTCGTCATCATATACACGAAACAGCCTATGCTAAATCTTTACGCCAAGCTGTCATTAAGTCGGGTGTTTTGAAGAGAGTGACGGCTCATACATTTCGTCATTCATTTGCCACGAGATTATTGCAATCAGGAGCGGATATTCGAACAGTACAAGAACTACTAGGACACGCTGATCTTAGAACTACAGAAATTTACACTCATGTAGTGGGTAGCAGACGAGCAGGCACAGTAAGTCCTATCGATTTGCCAGAACAGAGTGTTATCTGCTAGCAATACCAATCCCTTGGTATTGCTAAAAAAGTTCCAAAAACAAAATGCTATTACAGCAAGTCGATAGCAACGTTATCCAACAAGCTACGATTCACTATCAATTTTTTGGCATTTTCTATGTCAGGTGAAAAGTACCGGTCTTTGTCGTAAAAAGGCACTTTTGTGCGTAACAAGGCCTTCACTGATTTGAGTTTGTCGCTGGTTTCTAGTGGTGCTCTAAAGTCTAAGCCTTGACTCGCCGCGAGCCATTCGATGGCTAAGATCCCCGCTACATTGTCAAAAATATCCCATAATCGTCTGCCTGCAAAGGTAGCCATGGAGACGTGGTCTTCTTGGTTAGCCGATGTGGGTAGTGAGTCTATGGATGCGGGATGGGCTAGGGTTTTGTTTTCACTGGCAAGAGCGGCACTGGTAACTTGTGCAATCATAAAGCCTGAATTCACCCCGCCGTTGTCCACTAAAAAGGGTGGTAAACCACTTAGGTGTGAGTCAATCAACAAGGCCATACGTCGTTCAGATAACGCGCCGATTTCAGATAGGGCAATAGCTAACATGTCTGAGGTCATAGCCACGATTTCAGCGTGAAAATTACCACCAGATAGAATGTCGCCACTGTCAGCAAACACGAGTGGGTTGTCTGATACACCATTGGCTTCAATCACAAGGGTTTGTGCGGCAAAACGCATTTGTTGCAAGCAAGCCCCCATCACTTGTGGTTGGCAGCGCAATGAATAAGGGTCTTGCACTTTTGCACAGCCTTCGTGTGAGTGGCCAATAGTAGATTCTTTTAATAAAGCTCGGTAAGCCGCCGCTACATCCGTTTGTGCTTGATGACCGCGCACCTGATGAATGCGTTCGTCAAAAGGTACGCGGGAGCCAAGTGCTGCCTCAACACTTAATGACCCTATAGCGATACTGCTATTGAGTGCATTTTCGGCACAAAACAGTCCTTTTAGGGAAAACGCAGTAGACGCCTGTGTACCATTAAGTAAAGCTAATCCTTCTTTAGGTGCTAGTGCGATTTTTTCTAAACCAGCAATTTTTAACGCATGTTCTGCTGAAATGCGCGTGCCTTGATAAATAACTTCGCCTTCACCTAACAACACAACACTCATATGTGCCAGTGGCGCTAAATCGCCCGAAGCACCTACCGAACCTTTTTCTGGAATAGCCGGGTATATTTCTTTGTTGTAAAGGGTAATCAGCGCTTCAATCACTTGCAGGCGAATACCTGAATAACCACGAGACAGCGAATTTATTTTAAGTAATAACAACAAACGCACCACATCTTCAGTCATAAAATTGCCAATGCCTGCAGCGTGTGACAACACTATGCTACGTTGCAAAAGTTCAAGTTCTGACACATCAATTTTGGTATTAGCTAGTAAACCAAAACCGGTGTTAATACCATACACAGTGCGATTTTCTGCAATCACGCCCAACACCACCTTTTCAGCTGCATGGATAGCTTCGTGGGCATCAGGTGACAAAGAAATAGGAATATGTTGACGATGCACGTCACGTAATTGCGCTAAGGTTAGTTCGCCCGGTTGAATAACTATATGCTGCATTATTTATCTCCTTGTTTTTCTAACATGGGCAGGTCTAAGTTGTGTTTTTGCGCACACTCTTTGGCTAGGTCATAACCTGCGTCAGCATGGCGCATCACGCCTGTAGCGGGGTCGTTATGTAACACTCTAGCGATACGTTTTGCAGCGTCGTCAGTGCCATCACACAGAATTACCACACCAGAATGTTGACTGAATCCCATGCCAACACCACCGCCGTGATGCAGGCTAACCCAGGTTGCGCCACCAGCGGTGTTAAGCATGGCATTGAGTATTGGCCAATCTGATACCGCATCAGAGCCATCTAACATGCTTTCAGTTTCACGGTTAGGCGAAGCGACTGAGCCTGAATCTAAGTGGTCGCGACCAATCACTATGGGTGCTGATAATTCACCGGTTCTGACCATTTCGTTAAAAGCTAAACCCAATTTTTGTCTTTCGCCTAAACCCACCCAACAAATACGAGCGGGTAAACCTTGGAATTGAATACGTTCTTTGGCCATGTCTAACCATTGATGCAAGTGTGCATTATCTGGGATCAGTTCTTTCACTTTTGCATCGGTTTTATAGATGTCTTCAGGATCACCAGACAACGCCACCCAACGAAATGGCCCTATGCCTTGGCAAAATAATGGCCTAATGTAGGCAGGCACAAAACCTGGGAAATCAAAGGCGTTTTTGACGCCTTCTTCTAAGGCCATTTGCCTAATGTTGTTACCGTAATCAAGGGTAACGGCGCCTTTTGTTTGGAGATCTAACATCGCCTTAACTTGCACAGCCATGGATTGTTTAGCGGCTTTGACTACTGCAGACTCATCCGTTTTTCGCATGCTTTCTGCTTGCGCCAAACTCCAACCTTGGGGTAAATATCCATTTAATGGATCATGGGCACTGGTTTGGTCGGTGACTACATCGGGGGTCACATTACGCACTACTAATTCAGCGAAAACGTCTGCCGCATTGGCTAACAACCCAATAGACACGGCTTCTCCGGCCAAGTTTGCTTGTTTTAATAATTCAAGCGCATGATCTAGGTTGTTGGCTTTTTTATCTAAATACCCAGTCTTGATGCGAAAATCGATACGGCTTTCATCCACTTCAATGGCTAACATTGAAAAACCCGCCATAGTGGCCGCAAGGGGTTGCGCGCCGCCCATGCCACCTAAACCACCGGTTAATATCCAGCGACCTTTAGCTACGCCTTTAAAATGTTGTTTTGCCACACTGACAAAAGTTTCGTAAGTGCCCTGCACTATGCCCTGTGAGCCAATGTATATCCAAGAGCCCGCGGTCATTTGGCCGTACATCATCAGGCCTTGTTTATCTAATTCATTAAAGTGTTCCCAGTTTGCCCAATGAGGCACTAGGTTTGAGTTAGCGATCAATACTCTTGGCGCATTTTCATGGGTTGGAAACACACCTACCGGTTTACCACTTTGAATGAGTAAGGTTTCATCGTTATTCAGGCGTTTTAGTACTTCAACAATTTTGTCGTAACTTGGCCAGTCTCGCGCGGCGCGTCCAATGCCACCATACACCACTAAACTTTGCGGATGTTCAGCCACTTCCGCGTCAAGATTGTTCATTAACATCCTAAGGGGCGCTTCTGTCTGCCAGCTCTTAGCGTTGAGTTGATTACCTCTAGGTGCACGGATAATGCGACTGGGATCAAAACGATTCATAAAAATATCCTAATTTGTTGGGTGAAAATCCAAGTGACCGCCAATTCGATAGCGATTACCTGGATGATATAAACGGGCGTAACTGACAATGCCTTTACTTGAATAAGTTCTGCGGCTTAGCTTCAAGCAGGGCTGGGCAATGGGTATGTCTAATATGTGAGCCATCTCTTGGTCGGGTAATATGGCTTCAACAGAATGGTCCGCCTGAGTGAGCCGTGCTACCTTGCTCAAATAATGGTTGGCAGTTGTCTGGGTAAAGTCTTGTTGGATGTACTCAGGCGCTAGTAATGGATTAACCAAGCGTTCTTCTAACTGTATTGCGAGCCCATTTTCCATATGCACAATCTTAGTTTGAAATGCCAAACTATTAACGGCAACGCCCAACCAAACACTTTGTTGTTCAGATGTCTGTATTGATTCAACACTCAACACCCTGTTTGAATAATGATGTCCGCGTTGCGTGATTTCGTCGTCTATGCTGCGAATTTCAAGAATTGAACTCATGGGCCTACTGTCAGACACAAAAGTGCCTACACCTTGAGTTCGGGCCAAAATCCCCTCATCAACCAATTCGGTTAAAGCACGGCGGGCGGTCATACGACTCACAGAAAAGCTTTCGGCCAACTGGTTTTCAGACAATACTTTGTCACCGGGAGACATTTCGCCACTTTCTATTTGGTCTAAAAGTGCAGACTTAATTTGTACAAATCTGGCTTGCACCGAAGATTTATTATTCATCATTAACCACAGAGTTAAAGTGTTTATTATGGGTATATAATCTATAGCAACATACTTGTATATACAAGTATGTACAAGTAAACTCATTTGTATCTAATCAAGATGGTGAGAGTCATGACTAAGCAGTGTGATCTGGTAATAAACAATGTGCGCATTGCCTCGATGCAAAAAAATGGCGAGCCTTACGGCCACCTCACTCAATCCTCGGTGGCCATTAAAAACGGTAAAGTGCTCACCATATTTGATGCCTCAGAAGAATCATATGCATCGACTCAAAAATACGATGGCGACAATAAATGGTTGTTACCAGGGTTTATTGACTGCCACACACATCTTGTTTTTGGCGGCAACAGAGCCAATGAATTTGAGCAAAGGTTACAAGGCAAAACCTACACTGAAATAGCCCAGCAAGGTGGTGGTATTCAAGGCACGGTGAACGCCACCAGAGAGTCGTCAGAACAAACTTTACTCGAAGGTGCAATTAAACGTGCTGCTAGGCTGGTTGAAGAAGGTGTAACCAGCATTGAAGTAAAGTCGGGTTATGGCTTGGATATGCAGACCGAGTTAAAAATGCTCAAAGTCGCCAATCAAATTGCTGAGCATTTACCCGTTACCATTATTCCTACTTATCTAGGGGCACATACAGTGCCTAAAGAGTACCGCGATACCCCTGATGACTATGTTCAATTCGTTTGTGAGCAAGTCATACCGGCTGTAGCTAAACAAAAATTGGCCCAGTGTGTTGATGTGTTTTGCGAAAGCATTGGCTTCTCACCCACCCAATGTCGCAAAATATTTGCCGCCGCTAAAGCCCACAATTTAGACGTAAAAGCCCATGTTGAACAACTCTCAGATTTGAAGGGAGCCAAACTTGCCGCTGAGTTTCGCGCACTGTCTGTGGATCATATTGAATATTTAGATCCTAAGGATATCCCAGCATTAAAACAATCGGGTACGGTAGCGGTGTTATTACCCGGTGCTTTTTATTATCTGAGTGAAAAACAAAAACCACCTGTAGCCGAACTAAGGGCCAACAAAGTGCCTATCGCCATTGCTACCGATTTGAATCCTGGCAGCTCACCAATAGCCTCTATTTTAACCATAATGAATATGGCCAGTGTGTTGTTTGGCTTAACCCCAGAAGAAGCACTTTACGGTGTCACCATGAACGCCGCAAAAGCACTAAACCTGACAAACAAAGGCCAAGTGAAGGCAGGCATGGATGCGGACTTATGTTTATGGGATATCGAACAGCCAGCAGAATTGGTGTATGGCATTAACCAACATAGGCCATCGGCTAAGTGGTTTGCTGGAAGGGAGTGTTAAGAACAATGTCAAAACTAGAAAAAAACCATCACTGGCAGGGCCGTGAAGATACAGAAGACGGTCAAAATGGCCTGCGATGGCACCAAGTAGTAGATACCAAACAACACACCAACAGTTGCGCCTTACTTGGCTTTGAATGTGATTTGGGTGTAGCCGCTAATAAAGGCAGAATTGGTGCTGCAAAAGGCCCAAATGCCATTCGTAATAGCCTTGCTAACTTAGCTTGGCATGCTGATTGTGGTTTATCGGACCTAGGTGATATTATTGCTGAAACACATTTGCCTGAAGCGCAAACTCACTATGCCCAGCAAATCGCCAAGAGTTTAAATAAACATTCATTTGTGATTGGTTTAGGTGGCGGACACGAAATTGCTTGGGGCAGTTACCAAGGCTTAGCTCAACACCTTGCAGACAAACCCAACAAGAAGATTGGCATCATTAATTTTGATGCGCATTTTGACTTACGTAACCCAAAGCAACATACCAGTTCAGGCACGCCCTTTAGACAAATTGCTGAACATTGCCAAACTCAGAATCAGCCGTTTCATTATGCGTGTTTAGGTGTGGCTGAATCATCCAATACCTCGGCACTTTTTGCCTATGTCAAACAAACCAACACACGTTATTTGTTAGATATTGATTGCGACTTTAATGCCGCTAAACAATTACTTGAGCCGATGTTAAAAGAGGTCGATGAACTTTATGTGACTGTTTGCCTTGATGCATTTCCGGGAAATATTGCACCTGGTGTCAGCGCACCCAGTGCTTTAGGCATTTCAGTTGAATTTGTGATCAAAATGCTGCACTGGATAACCCAGTCACAATCTGCTTTCCACTATAACTGGACGCTTACAGATATTGCCGAAATGAATCCCTATTATGACATTGATAACAGAACAGCCAAGTTAGCAGCAAGGTTAGTATACGAAGCGGTTAATGCTAAATTTAGAACGTTGTGATCAACACACTCACCAGTCCACATAACCAACAAGAGGATATTTAACTGACCCGCTGAGTTTGTAAATTTTCGAACAGCACTCTATATTCATAACTGTTCAAAAATTAGTCAAAGGATCAATAACGTGTTTGACCTCTTCGTTTTATTTGCCCGTAGCGGGTACCCACTATGTTAGGCGCAGTTTCTACCTCATTACTCAATGTTCGCAGCATGCCTACACACAGTGGAGCCATATTGGGACAACTCACTGAAGGTATGGTGATTAAGGGTGAAGGCCCTTTTGATAATTGGTTACATCTTAACTACAAAGATACCTTTGGTTTTGTTTCAGCCCACTATCTCAAACCAGTTAACGACCTAGCTAGACTTACTGGCACCGTTAACACCAGCAGATTGAATGTACGCCAAGGCCCTTCATCCAGTGCCAAACACCTAGCAACAATAAGCCGAGGGGCATCAGTTAAAACGCTAGCGGTGTTAAATGACTGGTTAGAAATCGAATTCAATGGCGAAACTGCTTATGTTGCAGCACGATTTGTGGATTTGGTTTACGTATCTAAAGGCTATTATGCCAAAGTCAGTGCAGACCGTTTAAACGTGCGTTCCGCTCCCTATCCAAGTGCCAGCCTATTTGGCCAAATCAGAATGGGCGGAAAAATATGGGTTGAAGGGCAACAACAAAACTGGAGTCAAATTCGTTTTAATGGCAATAGAGGATATGTAGCCAGTCGCTTTTTAACCGCAATAGATGATTCCCAATTCGATACCACCCAAGCAGACCCTATAGTGTTATCCGATCATCAAGATGATGTGGGTATTCCTATTGCTGAAGTGGGTCAAACATTGTCTCGACTCACACCTAGCACAATTCTGACTGTTGCTGGCAACAGCGAACAACGTAATGCCGCTGCAACATGGAATAGATGGGGTGCGTTATTAACAGATTTGAGTGATAAAAAACAACTAGACGTAGCCTGTGCATTAGCAGTGTTATGCGTAGAAAGCTCTGGTAAAGGCTTTGAACAAAATAACAGTGACCGCATGATCATTCGTTTTGAGAACCATAAATTTTGGAAGTTTTGGGGTAAACACAACCCACAACAATATCGTCAACACTTTAGATACAGCAATGACAAAGTGTGGCGTGGCCACGAATGGCGCAGAGAACCCAGTGGAGAATGGCAGTCATTTCATGGCCGCCAAGCAAATGAATGGCAAGTATTTGAATTTGCTCGCCAGTTAGATGAAAACGCAGCCATATTGTCTATCAGCATGGGTGCACCACAAATTATGGGGTTTCATTTTGAACGTATTGGTTATCAATCGGTAGTCGAAATGTTTGATGCCTTTGCTGGCAGTATTCAAGGCCAAGTTAATGGCTTATTTGATTTTTTCTCACCAAGAATGCTGCAATATCTAAAAGATTTAGCCTTTGAAGATTTTGCAGGTATGTACAACGGTAAAGGTCAGAAAAAAGTGTATGGCAACAAAATACAAAAACACTATGCGGCATTTAAAAAGATGATGCCTAACTCAGAACAAACCCATTCCTAGGAGGGAATATGAACGTTTTTTCTTTTATCAGTAACATCTTTGAGCCTGCCGCTAAGTTAATCGATGAAATCCACACCAGCGACGAAGAAAAGCTCAAACTACAAGCACAAATTAAAGCGGTAGAAAACGAGTTATTGGCCAAAGTCATTGATTACGAAAGCAAATTACTGGAAGGCAAAACGGCAATTATTACAGCCGAAGCCACTGGACAGTCATGGATGCAACGTAATTGGCGACCCATCACCATGCTGACGTTTTTGGCCTTAGTGGTGCTTAATAGTTTCGGTTTATTAGTGACCCCATTGGCTGACCAAGCTTGGACTTTGCTACAAATAGGTTTAGGTGGTTATGTAGCAGGTCGTTCCGCTGAAAAAATAACTCAACAGTATTTAAAAGCACGGCCTGCTGACTCAAAAGGCGATGATATGGCCAAGGGTTAGTCAGCCATATTTTTTTAGAGGGTAAGCACCAGTTTTATTGGCGCTTGCCCGGCTGATATTGTTCCACTGCCCGCTTCAACACATCTTCTCTGTAATAAGCCACATCCTTAAATTGACCTTGAGCATAACGCTGCGCTTGGTCGTAAAAATGCTCAGATTTAGGGTCGCCACTTTGGCCGCCTGCTAATAACGATTTGGCTTTTACCTTATCGCCAAATTCCACCACAGCGACAAAACTATTACCCCTGTAACCATAAAGTTTTTTGCTGCCATTTACGCTGCGGGCTCCAAAAGCAGCTAACGCCCCCCATCGCCCTGAAGCCAAACCAATTGGGATGCTTGGCTGTGAATCATCTACCGGCAAATCAATATCGCCTGTCAGTCTTTGCAGTCTATTTATATCGCCCCAAGGAGTATTCCACTGGCCAAAGTCTGTGTTTAGCTTTTCTACTGCCATCTCAAAGATTTTTAACCTTTCAGAACGCAGCGAAGTATTGCCAAAATGTTCAATTAGCTGCATCAAATTTTTACCTTCTGGGCGAGAGCCTTCAGCTAAATATTGCATACCGTAATAATGAGCCAAAGACATAGCAGTAGAATCCACAGATACTCGATAATCCCATTGGCGAAGTGTATTAATGGCTTCAGCTAAACTTTTGGGCGGGTTACGAGATTCATCATAAGCATTGATTAGGCCAGATATAAGGGTTTTAAAACCTGGTAAATATGGGTCATACGCCACCTCAATTAACTTATCTAAGGTAAAATCAGATTGACCAGTTAAGACTTGAACCGCGTGAATACCTCTATAATTTTCTGAGTCTGGTGCCATATAGGTAGGGTAATCTTCTGCTTTAGGACTGAACTCACCGGCCGCAGTAAAAGGTGTGGAATTAGCATTTTGGATCCAGCCATTTTTTGGATTCACAATACTGATAGTTTCATCCACCGTATGTATCCCATTCCAATCTGTTTTTGCGATTGTGCCACTGACAGGTTTTGAATAGTCAAAACTAGGGTCGCGTTTTGGCACAAAGTTACCGTGGTAATAGGCAATATTACCGTCTGCATCGGCATAAACGGTATTGTTTGATGAGTTGGTACGTATGTCCATCATCTGACGAAATTCTGTAAGGTCCGCAGTTTTGCTACGTGTGAATGACTGCTGTAGAGCATTTACCGGATCCCAATTAATTCTGGTGGTAACCCATTTACCGTTCTCCATATGAGTCACTGGACCATGATGGGTACGAAATGTTGGGAAAGTTTTAGATTTAAGTGAGTCGCCATCACGATATTGTAAGGTGACTGTTGCTGTATCAACCTTCAATTCGTCACCTTCATATAAATAATATAAGTCCTCACCACGTTCGATAATGGTTTCAAGGTATTCATCCATAAAATCTACATGGGTTGATGTGTGCATCCAGCCATTCTTTTGGTTAAATCCCTGATACACAAAAAACTGCCCCCACGTCACGGCACCGTAAGCATTAAGACCTTGCTCACTCACAACGTGCACTTCCGGTCGAAAGTAAAAAGAGGTGTGTGGATTGATCAGTAACATGGCATGACCAGATTTCGTCAATTTACCCGAAATAGCAAAACCATTAGAACCGCTTGGTTCAGCCATCGCTAAATCTGGCGCGTTGGGACTATTCGCTCTATGTCCATAAAAAGCTTCCACGCCTTTCTCTGAAATTTGTTCAATGTCGCCGCCAATCGATCCCTCAGAAAAAAACATAGGCATCCAAGGTTCAAAGCGAGTTAACAATGCTGGTTTTACTTCTGGATGTGTAGCGAGATAATAATTAAGCCCATCAGCAAAGGCGTCACATAACGCTTTAAGTGAAGCAGGAGAATTGTGATAGGCTAATTTTGCTTGTTCCATGGTCATAAACAAACGTGCGCGCAAGTCACTGTATAAAGCTTTTTCACCTTCGACCTCTGCGAGTCTGCCGATGGCCCAAATGTAATTACGCTCAATTCGTTTAAAGTCATCCTCTGCTTGGGCATACAACAAACCAAATACCGCGTCGGCGTCGGTCTTACCGTATATATGGGGTATGCCAAAATCATCGCGAATAATTTCAACCTGCTGTGCTATGGCGGTTAAACGATCAATTTCACTTATGGGTGGCGGCGAAGCACATGCAGAAAGCAAAAGTATCAGCACAGTAGCAATAACAGGTATTTTTAAATCAAAACCAAGGGTCATAGGTAATCCATAAATAATTTAGCACGCGGTATGATGCTACCAAGCAGGTATTGAGAAGTACAATTAATACCCACGCCACTCAATCTGTATAAATAAGCAGCAACTTCCCTCGACTTTTCAAGTGTATTTCCGTATGATGCGCGGCCTTTGTTTGCCTGATGGTAGGCATATCGATTAATTTTCTTTTTTTCTGGACGACCTACTTTTGATTTCTACTGCAAATATCACCATGCAATTTGGCGCTGAGCCTTTGTTTGAAAACATCTCGGCTAAATTTGGCCACGGCAACCGCTACGGACTGATTGGTGCTAACGGCTGTGGTAAATCCACATTTATGAAAATTCTTAGTGGAGATTTAGTGCCAAGTGCTGGCAATATATCTATCACCCCTGGGGATAAAGTCGGCACGCTAAGCCAAGACCAGTTCGCTTTTGAAGAATACACAGTGGTCGACACCGTTATTATGGGCGATGCTAAATTGTGGAAGGTCAAACAAGAGCGTGATGCTATCTATTCAAAGCCAGAAATGAGCGAAGCAGATGGTATGCATGTAGCAGAATTGGAAACCCAGTTCGCCGAAATGGACGGTTACACGGCTGAATCCAGAGCCGGTGAAATACTATTACAAGCAGGTATCGCCGAGCACTACCATTTTGGATTGATGGCACAAGTCGCTCCCGGTTGGAAATTACGCGTGTTGTTAGCTCAAGCATTATTCTCTAACCCAGATATTTTGTTACTAGATGAACCAACCAACAACCTTGATATCTATACCATCAATTGGCTTGGCGGTGTGCTTAGCGAACGTAAATGCACCATGATTATCATTTCGCATGACAGACACTTTTTAAATTCTGTGTGTACGCATATGGCAGATATCGATTATGGCGAATTGCGTATTTATCCAGGCAACTATGAAGCCTACCAAGCGGCATCGTCATTAATCCAAGAACAATTACTCACTGAAAACGCGAAGAAAAGTGCCGAGATTGATGAATTACAAGCCTTTGTAAATCGCTTCTCTGCTAATGCTTCAAAAGCTAAACAAGCTTCTTCGCGGGCTAAGAAAATGGAAAAAATCACCTTAGACGAAGTGAAGTCATCTAGCCGCCGCACCCCTAAAATCATACTTAAGCAGCACAAAAAATTGCATCGTCAAGCATTAATACTTGAGCAATTGGGCCATGGATTTGATGACAAACCACTGTTTAATAACGCTGATTTAATTCTAGAAGCTGGAGCAAAGCTTGCGGTAATTGGTGAAAATGGAGTAGGTAAAACCACTTTTTTACGTTGCTTAATTGATGATTTGCAAGCCACCAGTGGTGTAGTTAAGTGGTCAGAAAATGCCAGCATTGGTTATTGCCCTCAAGATAGTACAGCCGACTTCGACACTGACCTCACTTTGTTTGATTGGATGTCACAATGGCGCACACCCAAACATGATGATTTAGCAGTTCGCGCCTTATTAGGTAGTTTATTATTTACTGCTGACGACTTTAATAAAAAAGCCAACGTCTGCTCGGGTGGTGAAAAAAACCGTTTGTTGTTTGGTAAATTAATGATGTCGGATATCAACGTATTAATAATGGACGAACCTACTAACCACATGGATATGGAAGCGATTGAGGCGTTAAACAACGCGTTGAAAAAATTCGATGGTACCTTGATTTTTGTCAGCCATGATAGAGAGTTTGTTTCATCTTTGGCCACTCGCGTGATTGAAATTTGTGATCATGAAATCATTAATTTCCAAGGTACCTACAACGAATACCTATCCAGCCGAGAGGCTGCTTTGAAGGTAGCGTAGATTATAGATAACCTCTAGTAAAAGGCGTCTCGATAAAATACAGTGGGCAAAAAACAAAAAGAGACGCCCATGCAAGAACACGATGCTTTACCCCTTAACGATTTTATTGAATATCCACCTGCAGAAATGCTCAGCAGATCTGAGCATTTTTATGCTGATATCAAACGTCGACATAGTATTCGACAGTTTAGTGATCGCCCTGTCTCTAAACAAATTATCGAAAACTGCATCAAAGCCGCAGGTACTGCACCTAATGGAGCCAATCATCAACCTTGGCATTTTGTCGCCATCCATTCACAAGCAATCAAAAAGCAAGTACGAGAGCAAGCTGAAGCCCACGAAAGAGGCTTTTATGAAGGTCGTGGTGGAGATGAATGGTTAGGTGCGCTCAAACCTCTTGGCACAGATGCAGATAAACCCTATCTAGAACATGCTCCTTGGCTTATCGCTATTTTCAGCCAAAAAAATACTGAACAACAAGACGGTCAAAAACAAACCAATTACTACGTGCACGAATCTGTAGGTATCGCCACAGGTTTTCTAATCAATGCTTTACATCACACAGGTTTGGCAACCCTCACGCACACACCTAAACCAATGAGTTTTTTATCCAAAATATGTGGCCGGCCAGATAACGAACGCCCCTATATGTTATTGATTGTTGGTTATCCTGCTGAAGATGCAACTGTTCCACAGCACGCTCTGAGTAAAAAAGAGTTAACTGAAATAGCCAACTTTATTTAAGCTAACCAAACTCAAACTAACGAGATTTTGAAAGAGTCATTATGGACGATGGTTAACATAAGTCATATCGTATTTTGCCAACAACTTGTCGTAGTCAGCAGTCATAATATAGCTAGAAAAAGCGCGGTTGAATGCTTCGCGCAAAGCGGGTTCACGAATTGCAGCGCGATAATGAGTTGGTGGAAATAGACTATGCACACGGATTTTTTCCACTTGATTGGCGCCTGTTATCGACGTTGCAAAATACTTAAATATATTGATATCCATAACAACCACATCAACCTTACCAGTAAGCAATAACTCTACTTGTTTATGTTGTTCTGGTAACTCGATATACAGCGGGCTAATTTCCGTGGCTTTTGCAAACGCGGAACCTAAAACCTTTTGGGCATTCTGAAAAGCCACCACTGTTAAGGTTTGAAGTTCACTCATTTTTTCTAATTTAATAGCATTGTCTAACAAACTAACGGCTACGTTTTGATAGCTAACATAAGGCTGGCTCAATAATTCACTTTCTACTCCACTTTTCTCTAATTGCGTTAGCCCTATATCTGCTCGCATTTGTTTCATCGTTTCGTAGGTACGTCCATATGGGACATACAACATAGAAATGTCATGACCTAAGGTGGCTAGCACATCACGCATCAAATCAACTTCGAATCCAGTATCCTGCTCTGGAATAACGTAAGGCGGTTTTGCCAAACCAGCAACCAAAACTAACTCTTTCGACTTAACGTCCTGAGCAACTATGATAAAAAGAAACCAACAATACTTTACTACCGAATACACTTGAACAATCCCTTATCAGCACTAGAGCAATCAACTGCTTTAGGCTAAATCAAATATTTCACAACTAGTGACTATAGTGTAACCTTTATTACCCAGTTTATTGTGATAAAGGCTATTAAATTTGTTAAAAAATCTTTGCTTATTACTGCTCTTGCCTCTATTCACACATGCCTGCCCAAACTGGCAAGCAACAGTCGAAAATGGTCAACCCGCAGGTTGGGATTACCAACTTAACCCACAAAATATTCAAGTGGTTAACGATCCTCAAGAGACTGAATCACCGGTTATCAAACTAACATTAGCCCACGACTCAACATGGCCCAACGGCCACACAAGAACCGAAGTCAAACACAATGGTTGTGCAACTGGTGAAGACGAAAGCAGCTTTTTATCTTGGGAATTTTACTTAGATAAACCCATTACCACCAAAAACAATATTGCCTATTGGGAAACAGATAAAACCTATCAACAAAGCTTTGGATTTCATCTACAACCTAACCCCAGTAATAACGAAAACAGCAGTAAACTCACGTTTTTTAGCAACCTACCTAAACACAAAATACACTGGCAAAACACAGTAAAAGTAGGTGAATGGAACAAAATATCGCTAGCTATTACATGGTCTGAGTCGGAGCAAAATGGACGTATTAGCCTATGGGTAAACCAAAAACCCATATTGACTCAAATGGCCGTGCAAACCAAACCCGATGCTAATGAATTGTTTATTCAACTTGGTTTACATAGAAGCCAAGCCGAAGCAACAATCGACAGTATTTATCTGCGTAATATTATGGAAGTTTCAAATCTAGAACAGCTATTAAAAAGATAAATTTACGCTGATATTTCAATACTGATGAATACTTTTGGTAAAGGCATAGACACTATTAGGTACAATGTAATTACACCTAAGGCAGCTCAAACACCAAGGCTTTAAGCACTTTTTCACCTATTGATTTAAAATCTAGTTTTTCTTCATCTGTAATCTTTAGCCCATCCCCTGCAAACATTACCACACCGTTAACACTTAACTTGCCACTAACTAGTTGTACATATTGGTTTGGCAACTGACTGCTTAATTCAACCTGCTGGCTAGGGGACAAAATCAATTGATGTAAATGCATATCTTGTTTGACCCGCAAAGTATCGTTTATGCCAGTTGAGCTAATGATATGAGTTAACCCTTCATTTTGGCCAAAGTCTTTTTGTTGATATCCAGGCGTTTGCCCTTTGAAATTAGGCTCTATCCAAATCTGCAAAAATTGAAGTGGATCTTTATCCGAATGATTGTATTCGCTGTGGGTAATACCGCTGCCTGCTGACATTAATTGAAATTCACCCGCCGGCAAGGTTCTAACATTTCCTTGGTTATCTTTATGCGCAATATTACCTGCAAGTACATAGCTGATAATTTCCATATCTCGGTGGCCATGTGTGCCAAACCCCATGTTTGGTTGAACAATATCTTGGTTAATCACTCTGAGTGCCGAAAACCCCATATGTGCAGGATCATAATAACCAGCAAAAGAAAAAGTATGTTGACTGTTTAACCAGCCATGGTCTGCGCTACCGCGCTCTGAAGATTGTCTTAAAACGAACATGATGTTTTCCCCTATTAAATTGATGAGGAAAGTATAGGTGCGTTACTTATGAAAAAATAACGCAATGATTAGCCAAGTTTGTTCTATTTTTTAGAACATTTATCAACAAGCTATTAGCTGGCTACGACCCTAAACGATTGCCACTGTTTGTACGTCAACGAACGCCACAACCATTCTAAGGGACCAAACTGATAATGTTTTAGCCACCAACTAGATAATGGTATTTGGATTATAAATATTGCCAATACGATAAACATTTGCGGAGCTCGAGATATTTCACCATACATGCCACCGGCATAACCGTAAAAGATACTAGTTAGAATAATTGAATGCATGATGTAATTGGTTAACGCCATACGTCCCATAGGGGCCAATTTAGCTAACACTTTATGCCATTTTGGCGAATCTAATAGCCTGATGAATAAACCTAGATAACCTGCCGCCATAAAAAACTGACCTGTAGTAAACAACACTTCAGCAGCTACTTGAATAGACATAATATGTTCAACCGCTGGGTGCCCCAGAATCACTAACCCACCCACAGTCACAACTAAACCTACACCCAGACCAATTCGAGCCATATAGCCAAATAATTTAGGATGTTGTGCATGATTTTTGATGACGTCTGTTATCACCAACCAATATCCAAGTAGGAATATGGGTAACAGTAAAGTCAGTGCGAATATGGGCGTAAAAGCTAACCACGCAATTGAAGCTTTGGTTCTATAAACTGTCGCTTGCCAATAATTACCCTTGCTAAGTGCGGTAATCTCATCAGATATATCTTGAGCGTGTTCTTGTTCCTCTTCAAAAATATCTTGTGCTTGCTCTTGAGGAGTGAGTTCTGATCCCCTAACATTCTCTTCAGCAGTGCCTGACTCAACTTGTGCCAACTCGGTTTTAGGTTGGTCATCTAGCAACGTTTCTAACGACTCATCAGAACCGGTTATTGTATCTAATGAAGACTCGTTTTCTTCTGCTGTTGTACTCTCAAGCTGCGATACTAAGGCTCTTATATTTTGGCTGTCTTGCCAATTCTCGGATAAAGATTGACGGTCATAAAATACTCCTAAACCGATACCGGCTAAGCTAGCAAGCAGTATAGGAATAGTTAACCACCACAAGGCTATTTTTAATATTGAATTAGGATTGTTGTACTTTTCGAAACGTTCTTTACGCAATAGATAGATTAAACCCAACATACACAAACCAGCAAACGCGTAGTCATGTAAAATATCGCCTTGCCATACTAAAAACATATGCAATAAACCAAACACAAATAACACTAACATTCTGCGGGTAAACCATGCTCCAAAAGGCCTATCCTTACGCATTGCCTGAGTCAACATCACCGCAAAACCCATGCCGAACAACAGAGCAAATAGTTTATAAAATTTGCCCTCCACAAAACATCGAATAAGCCAACCAACCGCATGGTCAAGGCCGGTAAGCTCGACATTAAAACCACCTAGGTCATTAATAGGGCGACTAAACCATTCGATATTCATCAATAAAATGCCAATCAATGCAAAACCTCGCAAAATATCTAAGGCATTAATTCTTTGGTCTGGAGTAACAGGGGCAAGAAGAGGTGGAGGCACCGGGGGAGAAACATTGTTTTGATGTTCAGGCAAATCCTTGTCAGACATGATGGTTCCTTATCAATGAACGTGAAACAAGAGTATGCCTAAGCTATTATTTTGTCCAGATAACAATGTAACAGGCTGTGCAGGGGGCGAATAGCGGGCTGTAAAAACTGAAGATTTGCTAGCTCAAGCTTCGATTGAATTATTATATAAAATCACTTCATCTCCTAATGCATAACCAGTCAATATCGCCGCTCTAGAAACGTTTAACGTAGATTTATATAAATTTTCTGCGTAGTTACCCTCTGTGGTAGTGACCATCACTGCACCTACTTTGTAGCCAATATCTTCAACATGCTGTTTAAATAGCTCAAACGAATCCGCAATCAATTTACGACCTAATCCTTGGCCACTATATTGAGGATCCACAGCTACTTGTTCGAGCTCGATGATAGTTGCCTCTCTAAAGCCATTTTTAACACACCAAAGGATATAACCGGCAATAATACCGTGCTGTTCAATCACATAATAAACGCCACGAGGAAATGACTTAAAGGATGATGTTATCCACAACAAGTGACTACGTTCATTAGGGAAACAATTCAAATAAATTTTTGAGATGGAATCAATATCGTGTTCTGTAGCGGGTCGAATATTCATGTTTTTCCAGAATGTCGTTTTAACTATCTTACAAAAACATGGATATCAGCAGACAACTGGCTAACCCTGTCAGCGAAATCAAAGTGGTCATTACAGTCCAAGTTTTTAAGGTGTCTTTTTCGCTCATGCCAAGGTAACGACTGACCAACCAAAAACCGGAGTCATTGACATGTGACAAGATGGTTGCGCCAGATGATATCGCTATCACCAATAAACCTAACATAGCTGCAGACATTGGTTGTAATGCTAAAACCGGCGCGATAAGACCGGCGCCAGTAATCATAGCTACAGTTGCTGAACCTTGAGCAATACGAGTGATTGCTGCAATTAAGAATCCTAAAATCAACACTGAAAATTGTGCTTCAATAAACACCGAAGCCAACATTTGCCCCACCCCAGAATCAATCAATACCTGTTTAAAAGCGCCACCAGCGCCAGTAATCAAAATAACCACGCCAGCAGGCTCTAAACCTTTATTAGCAATTTTCAGCAGTGATTGTTTACTTAAATCGCATTTTGTATGGGCAATCAACATAGCCAATATTGTAGCAATAGTCAGCGCTACAAATGGGTGACCCAAAAAGCTAAGTATCTCTAATAAAAGACTATCTTGTGATAGAAAAAATGGACTGGTGGTTGCCAACATAATCAGCAGCAGCGGCAATAAAATAATTGAGGCTACCCAAGCAAAACTTGGCGACGGCACATCAGATGGTTTGCCCTGTGTTTTATGCGCCTCTGGAACCGCAATAAAAATTCTTTTGCCAATAAATTTACCGAACATTGGGCCGGCGATAATCATTGCCGGGATCCCTGTTATTGCGCCAAATAAGATAACCCAGCCCAAGTCAGCATTAATCAATTCAGCTACGGCAATAGGACCCGGTGTTGGCGGAATAAAACTATGGGTAATAGCTAACCCTGCTAACAGTGGTATCGCGTAATACAAAAGTGAACGCCCAGAACGGTTGGCGAGGCCATATAACAAAGGAGCAAGTATGATAAATGCCACATCAAAAAATACCGGGATAGCCACAATAAAGCCCGTTAACCCTAAACTCCATTGCACTTTTTCTGGGCCAAACGACCGCACTAAACTACCAGCAATACGTTCAATGCCACCTGAGCTTTCTAATATCTGACCAAGAATGGCACCTAATCCGACTACAATGGCCACAAAACCCAGCGTGCCACCCATACCATTTTTAATCGAGTTGATAACTTGTTCTGGTGCCAAACCCGATCCAAGTCCAACTAACAAACTGGTGACTAACAGGGCTAAAAAGGCGGGTACTCGTAAAGTGATTACAAGAAACAATAGCAATGCTATCCCTGCTCCAGCCACAAAAAACAAACTCATATCCATTGCAATACCTAACCTTTATACCTTGTTTAAACCACTTAAAAATTGCCTATTAGAGGGTAAAACATTGAGCAGCTTTTCAGTAGTATGTGTGGTTTCATTTCGAAATCGTTTTACTATCGACGTTTCTTTCTGACGTACTTGCTCAGATTGTTCTTGGGCTGTATGAAAGCCCATTCCATAAAGTACGTATTGTTTACTGGCTGACGAAAACAATTCAAAACGTTGGTTGGTTTCATACACCCCTGGTGCTTGACTATGCCACAAGGCCAACGCTTCTTGTAAACTTTGTGGAATCGATTCTGCTTGTTGATGTGCTAACCAATACTCGCTGTCTTTGCGGTTAGTGAGAACGTAATGTAACTTCAGAAAATCAATGATTTCCTGCCACCTTTGTGACGTGAGTTGATTGAATCTTTTTGCCAATACAGTCATAGCATTGCGGTCTCTAGGAAGCTGCTCACTGATCCATTCCGCTGACTTTTCAATTAAGACTAAAGCAGTTGCCTCTAATGGCTCAACAAAACCCGCCGAGACACCAATAGCAACACAGTTTTGATGCCAGAACGTTGCTCTATGCCCCGGAGTAAACTTTATTTTACGAGCAGTGAGCTGCCCTGAAGCGAGATTGGGATCGTTCTGTACATAGTTAAACAACGCTTCTTCTGCTTGCTCGACATCGGTAAAGTCACTAGAAAACACATGTCCAATTCCTCGCCGACTTTGCAATGAAATGTCCCAAATCCAGCCACTTTTCTGGGCAGTAGCCACTGTACATGATGCGATTGGAACATCCTCACTGGCGTGGTCTACTTGTAAAGCTAAGGCTGTATCATTAAACAAAATATGCTGCTTTGATTGAAAAGGAACCTGATAATGTTTGCCAATCAATATGGCGGTAAAACCACTGCAATCTATAAATAGATTACCAGCAACATGCTGACCACTGGCTAGAACGATCTCAGAGATATCGCCATTTTCAGCAGGTAGCACATGTTCTACATGCCCTTGAATATACTGAACCCCCAGTTTTTCAACACAATGGGTGTGCAGCATTTTCACAAATTTGCCTGCATTCAAGTGATAGCCATAGTTTAAAGCAAAAGCGTATTCAGGCATTTGTGGGGTTTTAGGCGCTAAATTTTGCTCACAGATAGTGCCTTGCGCACTAACCCAGCGCTCAAAATCTAGGTCTTTGGGTGTGGCTGACCAGTGCTGCGCCATGCTCACAGAACCATAACCTGCTGGCGGCATAAACGGGTGATAATAGTGCTCATGACCACCATCTAACCAACCGACAAATTTAGACGCTTGCTTAAAACTCGCATCACAACAAGCAAGAAAAGTGCGTTCAGATATACCTATCTGTCGCAGAGTATCGCGCATAGTCGGCCAGGTGCCTTCACCAACTCCTAAATTTTTAACATCGGGGGACTCAACCAAAACCACTTCGGTTTGCTGGATTGAGGGATTGCCTGAACTTTCTACTGAACAATGTTTTGCCGCAATAATACCAGCAGTAAGCCAACCTGCGGTGCCGCCTCCAACAATCACTACTCGCGTATTCATTGTTTATCACCCATCCTGAGCGGGACAATACGTTTGAATAAAATCGCCATGTTCAGGCATTTGCGCAACAGATTTATCGATCATGTTTCTTAGAGCCATCATTTGCTGTTTCAATCCGTCAGCCGCTAAAACACGACCTGCCCCATGATGCTGTTTAGGCATTAAACCTTGCCCCATCATAACCTGTACCCATGAATCAACTCGAAACAGCGAGACATCATCAGGCCACGCATAACCATTTTCACGGAACATTGCCATACGATGCGCAAGAGAGTCAGGCACTTGCATAGTGCGGTAATGGTTCCAAAATGGACTGTCGTTACGTTGTGTTTGGTGATAGTGCAAAATAACAAAGTCGCGAATGGTTTCCAGTTCTAACTGAGTCTCGCGATTAAATTGTTCTGCCAACATGTCGGTATTGCCGCCAAAAGGAAACAGCTTCATTAGCCTAAGTATGGCTGTGGTGACAAGGTGAATACTGGTAGATTCTAAGGGTTCTAAAAATCCGCTGGAAAGGCCAATTGCAATGCAGTTGTTAAACCATGCCTTTTTACGCCTACCTGTTTTAAAGCGAAGTGGCCGTGGCTCGGTGATTGTTTGCCCTGTGAGATTGGCTAATAAGGTTTCGCGAGCTTCATCATCAGATAAAAACTGACTGCTGTAAACAATGCCATTACCGACTCGGCTTTGCAGTGGAATGCGCCATTGCCAACCGGCTGAATGTGCAATAGCTCGAGTGTAAGGACGAGGGGCTTCAACCGCTTCAGTTTGCACTGCAATGGCGCTATCGGCCGCCAACCAATGACTCCAGTCTTCGTAACCAACGTCTAAGTTGTCACCAATCAGTAACCCTCTAAATCCCGTACAGTCGATAAACACATCGCCAATTACTTGCTCACCCCCTTCCAATGTAAGAGATGAGATATTGCCCGCTTCATCATTATTTATTTGTTCTATGCGCCCTTCTATTCTTTTGACACCGGCACTTTCACTTTTTTTACGTAAATAGACCGCGTAGTCTGTGGCATTCATGTGATAAGCATAGTTAACCGGCTTTTTACCCACAAAAGTGGAGAATTTATTGGCTTTAGCGGCTTTTAATTCGAGACAATAATCACTTAAGCTACCGCCAAAGCCCTGGGCTTTAGCTTCCATCCAGAATTCGTGAAATTCAGCCATCCAAGAACGTTGACCAATTTCACCAAAAGAATGGAAGTAACTGTCACCCTGCTGGCCCCAATTATCAAACTGGATCCCCAACTTAAAGGTCGCCTGGGTCGCAGCCATAAATTCTTTTTCATCAATACCGATTAAGCTATGAAAAGCGCGCATAGTTGGAATGGTTGCCTCTCCCACTCCCACAGTGCCAATTTGGTCGGATTCTACTAGGGTGATGTCCAGTAGAGTACCAAGGCGAGTTACTAGGCTAAATGCCGTCAGCCAACCGGCCGTTCCCCCACCAGCAACTACAACTTTGGTTTTTGCATTCATGTGTATATTTGGTCTCTTAATTTTCAGCGATTTAGATTTTGGCGAACCATTGCGCGCAATTGTCTAGTTAAATTATCGTCCATAGTGGCAAATGCCCCATGACTCTCTGACGGCAAATGTGCGCGGACTTGCTCAGGATCTGAAAAAATGTAGTAGTCGAATAATGCTTTCCACGCTTCTTTCTCCTTAGCAGGACGGTCTCTCACGCTCATCATGGCATGCATTAACACATCCATTGGATTACCCAAATAAGGTGCTGCAGTCATCCACCAAAAATTCACCATGGCATTAAAGCGATCAAAGGCCTCGACTTCGTGCCACCACATACTGGGGTAATACAAGGCATCCCCAGGTTCAAGGTCGGCAATATAAGCATTTTCAAGAGCCTGTTCTAAACGTGGAAAACGTTTGAAATCAGGTTGACTAAGATCTGCCAAAGTGACCACCTGTCCTCCGGGTGTAGGACTCAATGGTCCGGGATATAAATTGTCCACCTGATCAGGTGAAAACAGGGTGAATCGTCGTTTACCCAATACACAACAGGCGATATTTTTGGGTTGATCAAAATGAGCGGCGGCAACAGATTCTGTGCCTAGCCAGATTTTGGCAACCGGCTGATTATGCTCAAATTCGGCATGTTCAAATGCGAGGCTATTGCTCTCATTTAGCTTGGGGAAACCTTCATCAAACCTAAGGGAGTTGATATACAGATAATCGTGCTGTTCCTCAGTCAATTGACTGCGGATAGTTTTAAACACCTCTGGAATGGTTGTTCGCTCACTGGAATAGTTAAAACCGGTACAAGTCTTGTCATAGCCAAACCGAGCTTTTATTTCTGGAGCGCCTTTGTAGACTAACATTGGACGTTGACTATAATTCAACTCCAGTTGTTGCATTACTTTGTCAGATGATTGTTGTCCCGCTTTAACTAAAGGCCAGTTTTTTACCAAGCCTTTTAAAATGACAGGTTGATCCTGTGCAAATAACTCATCAAACGGGATGCAATCTGGTGTAATGCCTTCCAGTACTGTCACTTTATTTTGTTTATTTATCACGCGAGCTCTTCCTCATTGTGAAGAGTATTAAAACATGGCTGATTTTGCATTTTTGAGTGCGATCAACTGTTGAAAATTACCCATTGAAGAGAGCACAAAATACAACAAACTCAACACCCCATATTGATTCAATTTACTTAGGCTTTCGCCATCCAAACTCGCCAATTTTTGTTGGTTAATCGTATAGTAATCACTAAAATTGATTTCTTCTACATTACTCAATTGAATTTGAATCGACACTGGTTCTAATAAGTCCATTGACTCAACCAGAGTAAATAGGGTGTTATCAAACTGGATGCCGCTATCAATGGTTTGTAATGCTTTTTTGACATACTCAAGGTAAGGCGCTTCCCCACCAAATTGTAGAAAAACATCTTCACCTTGTTCAGTGTTAACACGGGCATCGTCCATATCAATGCAAATAACAGGATCGGCTGGTGACTCGCCTTCTACTTCGGCTTTCTTATAACCTAAACTAAACGGGCCTCTAGCTAGCAAAGCGGGCACAAATCGGCTGCTCCAACCGCTTTTACCAATAAATAAATTTTCGTCTTTTTCAAGGCCAAGAATGGCATGTAATTGCAGCTGTTGTGTATCGAGGTGTTTGTAAAATACTAGCGGAAACTCTTTGTGTAGTTCGCTTATCTCAGTCGCATGTACTAAAGAACGGTTAACTTGTTTGTTATGATTGGATTCAGGTCGAGTATCAACCTTTAAATCTTTATGATCGACATTATTTAAGACAGTAGCCTTACTCATAGCGTGTTTCGCTTTACTGGTTGTTTTTAAAAATTGCGCTGAATTCATACTAGCATTGCCAGAAATGTCGACGCAACGAATAAGAGTGAAACAAAAATGGTTCACTCTTTATTAATGTATTTCCTACACTTTTAATCAACACCCCAGTCAGTGAACCTGACTGGGGTGAAGTCTTAAGCGCTTAGAAGCTATAGCTTGCACTTAATACCATGCGTCTATCCGCTTCTTGAATAAAGAAAATATTATTCTTACTACGACCAAATTTACGCTGGCCTTCTTCCAATAAGTTAATGATATCTAAACTCAGTGATAAATCTTCGTTGACTTCGTAGCCAACATTGATATCAATTTGCTCAGTTTCAGAAACATACACTGGGTTACGCGGGCCTTTACCACGGTTAGTTGTACTTAAAAACTCATCTCGCCAGTTATAAGCAATACGAGTTGTAAAGCCTTCTTTTTCGTAGATTAAAACCAAGTTTGCTGTATCACTTAAACCTTCCAATGCAAATTGGTCAACATCGATAGCACCACCATTATCAAAACCAATATCGCCGTCAACTGTGGTGTAGTTTACTTGATAACCAAAACCTGTCTCACCAAAGAAATGTTGCCATGCAAATTCAAAACCATCAATCACAGCACTTTTGTCGTTAACCGGACCCGTTACTTGGAATTGTAATAATGGATCGCCGGCTACGGCAAACACATCGTAATCAGCAAATACTTGACCTTCAAAATTAGGATTAAGTACAGGATCTTGGAAATCTGCTGCGCCATTTGGAAAGTCCGCTGGGTTTTGTAAAACTGCCGACATAGTAAACATGTTAACTTCGGTAATGTCATAACCACCAGCAGTCAATGCTGCTATTGCATCACCAGAGATTGTGCCTGCGGCACCAGAAGTGGCATCTAACAAACCAAATAATGATTTTTCAGTTTGCGCTATTCCTACAAAGTTCTTCACGTCCTTTCTATAATATCCAATTGATATCATGCTTGAGTCACTGTAGTAATACTCTGCAGATAAGTCGATATTAGTAGATTCAAGTGGATCTAGTTGTGCATTTCCTGATGAACCTGTAGCTACACCACCCAATGATGTTATGCGTGGCGGGGGTGAGAATGAAGTTGATTGGAACAGTTGGTCATACGAAGGTCGAGCCAATGTTTTACTAACAGAAGCACGCGCTTTCAAATCATCATTCACATCAAGGGTCAAATCAAGACTTGGTAAAAAGTTAGAGTAATCGTTTTTATCCGAGATAGTATCTACTGTCGCTCCTAACACGGGTAAAAAGTCGTTATCCGCTTCCCAAATTATTTGTGTGGGAATAAATTGAATCGATGATGAAGTTACATCCGTTTGCTCATAACGCAAACCAGCAACTATGTTTAAAGGCATTTCACCAATCTCATAATCCATAACCGCCTGAACATAGACCGAAAGAATTTCTTCTTCAACCGTATTGTCATCATCAGTATTGATTGAGCGACCAGCTAAAGATACATCATAAAGAGGACCTACAGCATTTAGCAGAGTAAGGGGATCACCACCGAAGGAAACACTACCTAAGGGTATGGTTGTGCCACCTGGTGAATTAGCATCTGCACCTTCAACACCTGATAAATCATGATCTTCAAATGCACAAGCTGTGCAACTTACGTCGAATAACCCTTCAGGAATATCACCTGGATTAGTTACACCCCAATCGCCTAAAGCGTCGGTTGAAGCTTGACGTGTTTGTCTCATTTCTGTTGAGAGGTATCCAACACCAAAATCAACAGTAACTTCATCGCCTATCCATTGACCTTCAAAACGGATTTGGTCAACGTTGGTTTTTTGATTGGATTTGTCTGTTTGTGTTACCTGTGAACCAATATCAGCTTTATCAAAAATTCCGTTGCCGTTACCGCCCTTAATGCTATCTTCCACTAAGATGCTTGCTGCAGGAATGGGCTGAGTAAAATCAACGGTTTGCCAACCAGCCGTTGCGCCAGCCAAATTGAAACGAATAACGTTAAGTCCATCAGGGCCTGCGCCGCCGCTAGTGGCTTCTGATGATGCAACATCAAAGCTTAAACTAAGGTCATCAGTCACATCATATTCTGCATTAAAACCAAAAGATTTAAGTTCGTCTTTTGTGGCCAATGCTAAGTTTTGATAAAAGAAATCTTTACCGATTACTTGGTTGTTTGCGCCGCCAGTCTCTGAAAATTTAACCGGAGTAGACACGACCGGGTTGCCATCAAATTCGACAGAACTAAACTGACGAGCGAACCAGATACCATCAAT